>JAEEGL013062056.1_pt1 | contig 36868 bp, 22 predicted proteins | sample 9134231 | NCBI WGS metagenome assembly JAEEGL01 (sample SAMN16246548, study PRJNA631951) | gut metagenome | biome: gut microbiome; feature: rumen; material: fiber-attached | host: Bos | place: Iran: Karaj | collected 2018-10 | reverse complement strand
GTCTATAAGCATCCAAAATTTTCAACTCATATCATTGTGATTTCAAAGTTTCTTGAGCTTTCATTAATTTCTGTACCGCATCATATCTTAGCTTAAGATTTGATTCTCAGTCAGGATAAATTTTAGTTTTAAAACTATTATTTTTTGTCGCATATTTCAAATCATATTTAATATCACTAATATAATCCTTAATCGGAACAATTTTACTATTTGGAACTTTTTCTTTAGAATCTTTTTGTCATTTATTTCAATTATCTACACTTTCTTTATTTCATTCTGAACTAACATCATCATTTCATTCTCAACTTTCATCTTTATTACCTTCTCACTCTCCAGATTCACCATCTGATTTCGCTATAGAAACCTCTCATGTTAATAATTCATACATTTTATTCATTGTTTCTTTTCCAGGTAATCAATCAATTTTTTGTAATCAATATTCTGTTTGAAATTTTTCTACAGCAGTTTTCGTTTCAGGTCCCAAAAAACCATCAATTTTTATTTCTCAATATTTATTGTGATTTTCTCATCAAATCTTAGGAGATCTAAGAGCAATTTGTACCGCCATAATCCAAGCAAAAGAATATGTTGATCTCAAATCTGCTCGCTCTGTATCTTTTATATTTTTTAAATAATTTATCACAATATCCATCTTAAGAATTACCTTTTCATCATTAGTTTTTTCATAAAAGAAATCCCCACTCTCAACAGGAGTTTCTTGCTTGTCTCCTTGCTTGTCTTCTAATTTATTTTCTGGATTGTTTTCCTGCTTGTCTTCTGATTTATCTTCTGGTTTATTTTCTGGATTGTTTTCCTGTTTGTCTTCTGATTTATCTTCTGGTTTATTTTCTTGATTTATCTTATTCTTAAAATTAGCCAAACTTTCTTGAGCCTTTTGGATTACCCAATTCTTTTCCTTAATATTGTCAATACTTAAATCATAATTTTCCATGTTTATGATAATAAAATAATAAAAACATAAACATATTATATATACATATGTCAAAAAATGCAAAAAAAATGGTAGATTTTTTAAAATTAAAAAAAACTATAATTATTTAATAATCATTAACTGTTTTCTTAAATATTTAAACAATTCTACCTCTTCTATATTTTATATGATTTCTATCTTTCATTCAGACTTTAGATTTTTTTCCAATAACTCACCTTGAGGAATTCACATAGAAATAATAGCAAATGGAGAAATGTTTTCTGAGAGATTAAAATGCTCTTTAATTTTACTCATAGGTTCCTCATGAGGATATAATCATAACCATACAGTTCAAACTCATTTTTCATGAGCTGCTAAAAGAACATTTTGTATACTTGCTCACATATCTTGCTGAATAAATTCCATACTCCTAACATTCTCACTATCAAAACATGCTAAAACACATCCTCACGCATTCAAAAGCATTTTACCATATTCCATAACATCCGACAAAAATGCCCTATCTTCTTTTTTTGAAATTACATAAAACTTTCGTGCCTGCTGATTATGAGCAGATGGCGCATACAATCAATATGAAACAATTTCAGAAACCAAATCAGTATCAAGAATTTCCTCTTTGTAATTTCTTATTGATCTACGAGTTTTTATAGATGATAAAGTATCCATCACAAAATTTTTTTAATACAAAACTATAATTCCATTTTCATAGCATATCATTTATTTTCCCCTATCGAATATTTCTCAACAATCTCAAATCACATTCTTTCACACCAATTTTTTAATTCTTCTGTTTCCATTCATTCCTCTGAATCAAAAGACATAACAGGAAGTTCTATGACACTAACATCCTCTTCTCTTGCTTTTTCTAAAAGCATATTCATCAATTTAGTTGCAGTCCCTTGTCTCCTTTCCTCTACAAAAATAGATAAAACAAACAAAGTGTCTCACTCTATTACATATTCTAGCAATCCATCTTTATAAGTTAATTTCATGACTGATGTAATATAGAATAAAAAACTAAATACAGTGTGATTAATATAATAAATTTTCTTAATTGCAATAGATTTTTAATCCAATAATTGAACTACTTCAAAAATCTGATTATCACCTAAACCTATATTATCAATATCTTTATTTGCACTTCTCATAATCATCAACATGACATATCATCTAATCTCATTATCCATAGGAGATGAAATATTATTCATAATTCAAAGAGATTTTAATGCCTTAAGATGTTTTTCATAATAAGTTGATCATCATTCATTTTTATCTCACCACAAAACTCTAGAAAGAACCGTTCAAAATTCTGCTCTTGTTACAAAATCATTAGGTTTAAAACTTTTTATATTCTGCCCCATCAATCATAATTGACATGAATGGAAAATTCAATAATCATACCTTTTATCAAAATCACCAGACACATCATCAAACACACATTCATCTACTACATTAGCCTCCTTTCACAAAACATTCATTGCATAATTACTAATCATTTTAGCTAACTCAGCTCTTGTAATCTTTCACTTCATATTCGCCTTATCAATCGTATCTTGAGTTGTAATCCCATTTTGATAAGCCCAATTATAAGCCTGTTGCATTTCTGAATTATATTCTACTCATATACAAAATGAAAAAATAGTTGATATTCATAACAATAAAGATGCTAAATACTTTTTCATTATAAATGAATAATAAAAATAAAAACTACCTAAAATATATTTATGTTTTCTATGATTTCAAAACAATTTTCATATAGCTACACAACTTTAAACGCCAAAATTTGCAATTTATATAAAAAGGAATATACTATAAACATGAGTTAAATTTTAAATATAGATTTTTTCTATGAAAATTAGAGAATTAAAAATATCCAATCTTATGAGCTTCCCTTATATAGAAGATTTTGATAATTTTGATTGAATGAAATTTGAAAAAATAGAAAATAATTTAGATATGAATATTTTAATATGAGCGAATTGATCTGGAAAAAGTAACTTCATAGAAATCATTAATCAATTCTGTAGAAATTTAATTTTTGATTATACATTTGATGCAGAAATTTTAAAAGAAAAAAGAGAATCTGATTATAAAAAAGCGATTCAACTCGTTTCAAAATCTGCATATAAACTAACAAAACATACAAAGTTTCAAGATAAACCATCTAAAATTGAAATCGTTATCGAACTTTTTGACACAGATTTTGATAACATTTGATTTGTTTGTAAAAATGTTAAAAAAATCAATTCAATCATCGAAAAATATAGTGAATTAAATTATAGATTCCCTCAATTTAATATAAATAACATAAAAAATGAAATAAAAGAAATTCATTTGAAAGCCGAGTTTGACGAAAAAAATCAAGAATTTATAATAGAAAAATCAGCATTAACTCCTATGGAATTTTTTTCTTTAACTTGTATACAAGAAAGAGAACTATTGTACATATGTTCACATATAAATAATAAACGAGAGAATAAAAATTCAAATACCTTACGATTACCTTTAAAAAGTACATTTACAATTTTATCATCACAAAGAGATTCCGTTGAATGGAAATATTTAAACGAGATTCAAGACCTCGATAACTATATCTTTAAAAGAAAAGAAGAAAACAACGCCAACTTAGAATGATATTATAAATGTCTTCGAAAAATATGGAATATAATGGGAAAGCCAGACCAAACTGAAAAAAAATCAGATTGAGAAAAAGAAATCATTATTAATGAATCACGAGAAAATACGTTATATCAATCAAATTTTTGGAAACAACTGGTATGATTAGTTGATAATTTTCTTCACAAAAAACTTACAATAAATTATATCCAATGATGAATCAATTTACAGCTACAAAATTACGACTGAGACCCTTGCTATTTTGACGATCTATCAGCATGACAACAATCATTGTTATTAATAATTTTCGGATTATTATGAAATGATTTAGAAAATTGATTTATGGTAATAGATGAACCAGAACTTCACATACACCCACAATTACAAAAAGAATTATCTCTTCTATTCAATCACATCAATAATGACTATTGAACACAATTCTTTCTATCAACATATTCTGCACTGTTTATTAATGAAGATAACATTACTAATGTTTACAGATTTTCAAAAGAGAATTGATGAACAAAAGTATATACACCATACATAAAAATAGCTCCTGATGACGCAAAACTAGTTCATTTACTAAGATTTGAAAATCTATCAAAAATATTTTTTGTTAACAAAATAATTATGGTAGAATGAGATTCAGATTTATATTTCTTCTCTCATTATCTAAAATGGTTACAAGAACAACCAGGACGAGAATTTATTACATGAAGTTATGAAATAGTAAACATAAACGGAAAATGATCATATAAAGCACGACACAAATTCTTAAATAAATTCTGAATCGACAATTACTTTATTTGAGATTGGGATAATACAGTTGATTATTGATTCTTTAGCACAAAAGAATTAGGAAAATTTTATCAACTAGCCAATAAATTTATCAAAAATGATAAATGGATAAGCTGAGACTATTACAATAGATTAGTTTTCACAATTAAAAAATTCTATCCTCAAAAATATCGCAGAATTATCCAATGAATAGAAAATCTTTATAAAGATAACGTATACATATTAAAATTATGAGCAATCGAATCATATCCTCGTTTAGAAAGAAAATGACTACAATATATGGTAAATTTCTGTAATTTAGAATTTGAACATTGGTTAGTAAGTCCTGAGACAAGAGAACAAAGAAAAGAATTACACGATATTTTCAGTAGTATTTTTTCTAAAGAAATAGAAAAAGAACAATCTGAAATCGAAAACCCATTCTAAAATATATAGATCTAATTCATATTTTTCATATAAAACACACAAGCAACCACAATAAATATTATGGCAAATATCAGAACAACATACGTTTTTGTTTCTTGTTCCTTTACTTTAGCTTTTAGTTTCGCAAGTTTTTCTTCAAGGATTCTTTTTTCTTCAATAGCTTGTTGTTTTTCCTTATTATAATCAGGTAGAGCTATCATTGTCTGAATTTTAGCTTCTAACTCACCTATTCTTTGCTGAAGCATAAATATGATCTTATTCTTTTCATCTATTTGCTTATCTTTTTCTTGAAAAATCAAATAGAATTTATCAAGTTTCTCATCGATAGCAGCCATATCCGTAACAGGCTTCACAGATAATGACGAACTCTTATCTCATATTAACTCAGTAGAAACTTCCTGACGCAAAGACGAAAATTCGTTTTGTAAAATTTTCAATTCCTCCTCATTTAAAATCACTTTATTCGCAATTTTTTTATAAGAAAGCTTTCCAGACTTAACATATCTATCAATAGTTCTAGTAGATACTCCTAACAAAGATGCAGCCTGATTTCTAGTCACAGTATAACGCTTCATTTAATCATTAATTCATACAATAAAATACAATTATTTTTATAATATTTTTGTTAATATACTAATACTCACACCCATTATAACAGATAATATGAGAGTCTGCCATATTTCTCATAACTTAACCATAACCTCTCAATCCAAATAATTATTAACCACATAAGCAAACATATAAAAGACTAGGACATTAATTACGATTGAAGCAAGTCATAAAGTCAAGAAATTGACAGGACAAGACAAAGTTTTTAAAATCCACTTTATAGGAGAATTAAAAACTCGAAATATAAACCCAAGAACCAAGAATGCTCAAACTAACTTAATTATCGAATTCTCAACCGTCGGATTTGAAAAAGTAATTTTAATTCATAATGAATAATAATTAAATACGAATAACAACACTCAGCAAATTACAATATTTACAATCAATCTTTTAAAGATTTTCATAATTTATCATCGTGTATATAAAAGTAGACAACTTATAATTTTTTGTCTATTTATTTCAAGTCCAACTTATATTTTACTATTTTTTATTTTGCTTTTTAACAGTAAAAATAACATCTTCTTCCACCGCTCACATAAAATCACTTAATCTAACTTTTCTAGATTTTAAAAATAATTTATTAACGTTTTGCCAAGAAATATCTGCATATTCCTCAAATAATCATAATGTTTTTAGCTTATCTAAAAACTTATCTTTATCTATTACATTCATCTTCGGAGATTTTGTAATTTTTATATCTTGATTTGTTCCACTAAGTAGAAAATCAGATTTTTCATCATATGGATCTTTCTTCATAACATACATTTGAAAAATTCATTTCAATCACTCTTTCTCTTTTTCTAACTCTGAGATTTTATCGCTAATTTCTATAAACTCATCTACTAATGCAGTAATACTTTTATCTGACAATTCTCACTCAACCTCATCATCAGAATTTATTGCAGAAAATAATGGACAAATTGACTGATAATCACACCAAGCACAAAGAGAAGACTGATTTGCTTCAAAAACCTTTTTACTTCACAAAACATACTGCACTTTATTTTCTTCTATTTCTTTTATAATATTCAGATACTTATCTTTAATTTCACTCAATTTTTCCTGAGTTATTTCTCGTTCATCTTCAATATCAAAATGTAAAAAATATAATTTTGCTTTTAATTTTTTAAAATACTTGGCATATTTTTGTTGAATTCATAATCAATATAATGTGAGTTGTTCTATGTATTGATCTTTTTCTTCAGTTGGTAAATTTTTATTAGTTTTATAATCATTAATCACAAAAGTATCTCAAACTTTATCCAATCTATCAATAAATCACAAAAAATTTATTCAGCTATCTAATTCAAAAGAAATCTGTTTTTCTGTACTAATAACTTGTAAATCTTGAAATGGAGAATGCTTATCATAATATCTAGAAAGATAAAACTCTCATCTACGTTTAAAATCATCAATAGTAAAATCTATATGATGATTAAGAATTTCTCATCAATTTTCTGTGATTTCCTTTTCCTTTTTCTCCCATAAATTATAATAATCTTGAATAAACTGTTCTTTTGTAGGAATTTTAAAAACATTTATACTATTGTACAAATTCTGTAAAGATTCATGAACCAAAGTTCAAAGTAAAGTATCCGTAGACTCCCTAAACTCAGGAGTTGGAATTTTATCTACATAACGATAACGATATTTTAATGGACATTGTAAATATACTTGGATTTGGGATACCGAATATCTTGCCATTTTCTTGCATAAAAATTTAAAATTAATCTTCTAAAATATCTTCGAATTCTTCAACTAAAATTTCATCAGAATTTAATTTTTTATCTTTTCTTCGCTCATGAATTGCATTTCTAACTCAAAGAAGGCCAATCACAACTGCCCTTCTTCTTCTAGGTAGAACTTCCAATCATTGATTCACAAAGGTATCATATCATCGAGTCATCACTTCATCCACAGTTTTTCATTCTATCATTTCGGATAAAAGACTACACGAAGCCATAGTCACCTGCCCCGGATTTCATGAAAAACTAAATTTTTCAATTTCATTACCCTTAATTTTTAAATAAACCGTAATATCATCTCAACAAATAAAATTTCATTCATGATGAGAAACTGTAAAATCCTTCATTTCATAGAAATTCACTGGATTTTTATTATATTCCGTAATTATCGAATCTGATATTTCTGACATAAAAAGATATATTCATATTAAATTAACAGAAAATAATATAAAGATTATACAATAATATTCAAACAAAAATAAGATAAATACAATATGTGTCTACATCTGTCTATATAAAATTTTTACTTTGATTTTTTATAGTGTTTTTATATCATCTTATTGTTATTTATCCAATTAAATTGATATGAAAATCAAATCGGCTGAATTTATAAAAAGCGTAGCAGATATCAAACAATGTCCAAATTTAAACTTACCCGAGTTCGCATTTTTTTGACGTTCAAACGTTTGAAAATCTTCTTTAATTAATATGTTAACTCAAAGAAAAAATCTAGCAAAATGTTCAAAAATTCCATGAAAAACAAAACTATTCAATTTTTTTATAATAAATAATGAACGAATTATAGTTGATTTACCATGATATGGATATGCCAAATCATGAGAGAAAGAAAGAAAAAATTGGTTAGACTTTACTCAAGAATTTTTGAACACCAGAAGTACATTAAAACATACGTTTTTGCTCATAGATGCTAGCATTCCTCCACAGAAAATAGACATCGAAATGATAAAATGTTTTATAGAAGATTGAATTAAATTTTCCATAGTCTTTACAAAATCAGATAAATGTAATCAAAAAGAACGTAGCAAAAATCAAAAACTTTTTAATGAAGAAATTAAAAAAATTTGATTGTCAAATTATGAAAAAATTGTTGTCGACAACATTCACTGAAAATGAAGAGATGAATTGCTATCTTACATCGAACATTCATTGTAAAAAATTATTTTTTTATAAACTTGTAAATAATATAAGAATATAATTTATAATAATGTGTAAACCAATGGTTAGAGGATTTTTCTAAATTTTCCTTGTATAAAAATTTAAATAATTTATTTTAATGGCGTAAATAAAATTTACAAACAAAAAGATTAACTTTGTGTGGGGTGCAGAGAATTCAGCATATTGCGTGAATTTGGATAAATGATTATCTGTATTCGGAAATTATTTATTCTGCATTAGGGAATCTTACCAAAGATGAAGTGATGCAACCTTACCAGATCGCCTTTTGTTTCAGTATTGTAGAAAGGATTGAGTTTTATATAGAAGTTTGTGAAAATAAACTTGTATATACAACTCAATTTGAATAAGAGTTGGATTGGCGGTCTGGAGTATATCTAGACCCATCCTGTATTTCTTGATGGGTTTTTTTAATAAGTTTTTGATTTTAAAAATCGGCTCCCCAGTGAATGGGAGCCGAACTAATATTCCACTTTACATATAACTAATTATTTTCAATAACTAGCTTCGTCTCAAAGAGCTTCTTCTATCCTCATTAATTGATTATACTTACAAATTCTATCTGTTCTACTAGCTGAACCTGTTTTAATAAATCATGAATTCATAGCTACCGCTAAATCAGCAATAAACGTATCTTCTGTTTCTCCAGATCTATGAGAAACAATAGCCTTCATTCAATGTTTATGTGCTAAATTAATAGCATCAATTGTTTCACTTACTGATCAAATTTGATTTAGCTTAATGAGAATACTGTTTGCGATTCATTTATCTATTCACATCTGAAGCCTCTCAATATTTGTAACAAATAAATCATCTCATACCAACATAATTTTATCTCATAATGCATCTGTTAATTTTTTCCAACCATCAAAATCATCTTCTGCCATTCCGTCTTCAATAGATATAATTGGATATTTATTACACCAATCTGAGAACAGAGCAACTAATCAATCTTGATCTAATACTTTCCCTTCTCATTCAAGATCATATTTTCAATCTTTATAAAATTCCGAAGCAGCAACATCAAGAGCTAATTGAATCTTTCATGTATGCCCCGCTTTTTCAATAGCCTCAACAATCACTTGTAAAGCTTCTTCATTACTTTTTAAATTAGGAGCGAATCCTCACTCATCTCCAACCGAAGTTGCTAATCATCTAGCCTTAAGAATAGCTTTTAAATTATGAAAAACTTCAGCTCCCATTCTAAGTCATTCTCTAAAACTTGCAGCTCCTGTAGGAACTACCATAAACTCTTGAATATCTACCGTATTATCTGCATGAGCTCCACCATTCAAAATATTCATCATTGGATAAGGGAGAACATGCCCTTTTCCATCATTAATAAATTTATAAAGAGGCACTCCTTCAGCTTTAGCACAAGCTACAACAAAAGCCATACTTACCGCCAAAATAGCATTTGCTCACAAATTTGACTTGTTTGGAGTTCCATCTAACTCCAATAATTTTTTATCTAATTCTCTCCAATTTTCAAAACTCTGACCTTCAATTGCAGATTTAATAGTCGTATTCACATTATTTACAGCAGTTAAAGTTCATTTTCATAAATAACGAGATTTATCACCATCACGCAACTCTAACGCTTCATGAACTCATGTAGATGCTCCAGAAGGGACCATTGCCCTGGCAAAAGTAGAGTCAGATAATGTAACTTCAGCTTCCACTGTCGGATTTCCTCTAGAATCAAGGACTTCTCTCGCGTGTAATTTAGTAATTTGATAAGCCATTACTTAAAAAATAATAAAATAAAACAACAGATTAAAAATATAATTTTAAATTCTAAAAGCAAGTAAATTAAAAGCCAAAAAACATTGACTTTAAAAAATATTTTTTTATATTCACAATTAGTTGGATAAAACCTGCACTTCTGTTATATGTATTCTTTTAAAGAATCCCTTCGTTGTGTTAACGCGGGGATTTTCTATATTGAAAACATCTACTCAATAAATATAATTATGATAGTATCCTAACCACATTAAAAAATATGCTAATCTATTACGAATCTAAAATAAAAGAACTACCACTCACCCATCAAATTTTTGAACAATTTAAAAATTCTGAAAAAATCGAAATTCAACATTATAAAAATTTATTCGATTATAAAATATGAAATTATACTACTAAACCCCTCATAATACTTGCAAAACAAGAACATATCGCCATTCTACCTACTCCTAAAAACTATTGATTTCCATGAAAATCTTTCTTCTTCAAACCCAGTCTAAACTGTTTTTTTAACTGTAAATATTGTTATCTTCAATGAACTTTTAGAAATCGTTTCCCTATATTCTTTTTAAACTATGAAGACATACAAAAATGAATAATAAACCAAATTGAAAAAGAAAAAGATAAGTGATTTACCGATCAAATTACATTTTATGCTAGCAATTATGCAGACTTACTTGCAACTGAAAACATTTCTCATTTTCATGAAAACTTTTTACCATTCTGCGAAACATTACCGAACAATATTTTAATAGAAACCAGAACAAAATCTGCAAATATAAGCGCTCTATTAAACTATGCTAAAAACCTCAAATGAAAATCTCCTACCCAAAAAATGGAAATTGCATTTTCTATATCCCCACACATAATTGCCAAGAAATACGAAAAATGAACAGCTACACTCGATGAAAAAACAAATGCAATAAACAAATTAATAAAAAAATGATTTCGCATTTGACTTAGATTCCTCCCTCTCCTACCAATAAAAGATTTTCAACAAATTTATTCAGACTTTTTAGATGAAATTATTTCTAAAATAGACATCAATAAAACTACATCAATAACAATCGCTCCCCTAATTTTCAACCAATGAGATTACAATATTCTTTTAAAAAAATATCAAAACGATTCTGACTTTTCTTTCATCAACAATTTACAACATAATGAACACAAACTACGAACCTGTTCAAATTCCGAAATTTCTAGATTTAAAGAGATATTCACAAATAAATTTAAAAATAAAAATCTATTTCGAGACTATATTTAAAATTTACAAAATATGTCAACCTGTTTTTATTCTTTCATATAGAAAAATAACCCCTTTTTCTTAATCTAAAACAATAGTTTTATCCACATTTTGTTCTTTTTATGAAAAAAAACAATATTCTTATAAAAAGTACACTAGCGTGTTTATTAATGTGATGTTTATTTTCTGTCAGTTTCTCAGCAACTACACAAAAATGATTAGATATTTTACAACAATTAAAAGACGATTGACGAACTAACGACGAAATAAGGGTAGCTATGAAAGATCTATGATATAATTCTAATGAATACCTGTGAACATGAGAGTCAAGTATTAAAGTAATTGTTTCTAATTCAACCTCAGATAGTACAAACAAAACATCTAAACAATGATGGGATATCATAAATCAATTTAGAAAAGATTGACGAACAGACGACGAAATTAAACAAGCCATGGAAGACCTCTGATTAGATTCTAGTATATATTTCCCAACTAATAGCAATTCTTTATCCTATACAGAACTATCAACTTGATCAAAATATATATCAAGAAGTTGCAAACCATACAATATAGAATACATTTCATCTCTAATAGCATATACATCTCCTGATTTAAACAAAAAAGAATATTTTGTAAGTATAGATTATCTTAAAAGATATGTTGATTCAAAAAATGCACAAAATGCTGAATGTTATACAAATAGATCATGGATTACAACACCTTATGCAGACACAAGTAATTGAACCGACCGTTATATTGCCCCAAACTGAAAAATATATTTTATAAGTAAAATAAACTGACTTTACACATCAAACGAATTAAGCACACAAAAAAGTTTTTCAACAATAGATGAATTGAAGAACTATATAAAGACGCGTAATCCTCTAATTTCAATGTGATGAACACCTCAGACTCAAAAAACAATATCATCCACTTCAACTCAAACACAAAACAGCTCAAAAACAATATATTCAGAAGAAGATACTCAAACAAATGAAACTGGAAACGATGATAATATTATTGCAGATTTACGAAAAGAACTTTTCGAATAAATTATAAAAATTAATAAGTTCCATCTCACATCTTGTCTTTTTTCTTTGTTTCCACAAATTTCATAATTTCTTTTTCAAAATGTAATTCTATTTCTCAAACTGCTCAATTCCTATTTTTTCTAATACATACATCCGTTGCTCATTTTCTATCAGTATCTGGATCATAATATTCTTCTCTATGAAGCATTAAAACCTCATCAGCATCCTGTTCAATTGATCCAGAGTCCCTCAAATCTGACAATTGTGGCCTTTTATCCACCCTTTTTTCTACATCACGAGAAAGCTGAGATAGGGCCAAAATTGGGACTTTCAACTCTTTTGCTAATTCTTTCAATCAACGAGATATCTCTGAAATCTCTTGAACTCTATTATTATGATAAACATTAGCATGCATTAACTGCAAATAATCAATAATCACCAAATCCAATTCATTCTTTTCTATTTTCAACTTTCTCAATTTTGATTTTAACATCGGAACCGTAATTCATGCCTCATCATCTAAATAGATTTTAGCTGTAGATAACTTTTCCATAGCATCACCCATTTGAGCAAAATCAGCATTATCCAAGTTTCATTTCGAGATTTTATACATAGGTACTCAAGAAACCTGTGACATAATTCTATCAACGATAGAAGCAACACTCATTTCAAGAGACATCATTGCAACAGATTTTCATTGTTCTAATGCAACATTAGTAAGCAAATTGAGGGCAAATGCAGTTTTTCACATTGAAGGTCTTGCCGCTAAAATAATCAACTCTCCTGGTTTAAATCCAGTAAGTTTTTCATCAATTTGATGATAACCTGAATTAACTTTATCAGCATTAAATTTTTCCGGATGATCCACAATCTCCATATAATCTTCAACCCTATTATTTAATATTTCCTTTATACTTAAAATATTATCTCAAATCTGATTTTGAGTAAGATCATAAATTCTTTTTTCAATAGTATCAAATATTTCTACCGTATCTTTTTGCTCATAAGCATCTCACGTAATTTGCTGACAAACTTTTAATACTTGCCTTAATAATGACTTTTCCTTCACTATTTTACTATATTCCACACAAGGAGAAGTAGATATTAAAAAAGCTGATAATTCATAAAGATAATCAATTCATCATATACTTTCTAAATTTCAATTTTTCGACAATTGATCAGATACCGTTACAGGATCTATAGTTTTCTTTTCATTCCAAAGTTGAGATATCGCTTCATAAATCATTCAATGTTCTTTTTGATAAAAATCACTTGGAACAATCCCATCTCACTCAAAAATCCAAACAGTTTCGCTATCCATTAATGCTCATGAAATCACTCATTTTTCAGCTTCAATATTATGTGGTGGTAAAGTATACTCCGTAACCATATTCAAAAAATACAAAATAAATCCTATTAAAAGATATAACAAAAACAGACCACAATTCAAGAGAAAATATAGTTCCGAATTATGTTTTTAACATTTTTATTAACATTTTTTTCACATTAATCAAAGTATGGCTTAACCTTTACCAAAAGTTTTATTGGATTGGCCTTCAATAAATCTGAAGGTTGATACAATGTCAGTTGTAATGAACCTTGTTCCCTATCATACACATATGTTCACTCAAGTCATATTTCACTATAAAGATGATATGTTGGAGAGATGAAAAGCACATTATTTCAATCCTTATAAACTGCCTTTCATCAATTAAACATTCCCATTTTTCACGTTTGAGGCAAATCTACAATACTATAATTAGAAGCGTCTATTTTTAAACAATTACTAATTGGCACAGATATTGAAAACACTGAATCTTTAGATTTTTTATCGCGCAATTGTAACACCAATCCATTCTGTATAATAACACCAATATCATATTTATCTTCATAACCTGACTGTATTTTTATTTCTGCCGTATCTGGATCCATTAATGCAATAACTTCTCAATTTTTACCATACATCGCCACTCCATTTCCTATAGAATAAGGACTTCAAACAACAGTATCCTGTAACGGTTTCAATGAAAAATCTGAAGATTCACCACTATTTGTTTTCATGGTCTTCCATTTAGATCCCCTATTCCTTTGGAAGGAAACATTTCACTGATCAATATCCTGAGAAAGCTTTGCTTTAATGCTAACTGTTTTTCAATCTGAATTTTTTGAAATATCCGTTATTGATATATCAGGAACAGAATAATTAACGATAATCTGTTTTTCCGTTCTATTACCAAATTGATCAATTCAAACTGTAGAAAAAGTTTCATAACCTTCTTGAGTATGGATATCAATACTTGTGCTCACAATATCACTAACATTCGTCGTATATTTTTCATCTAATATTTTTCATCACTTTGAAAGATTTATATAAGACAAAGAAACATTATCTTTCCAATTTACAATTAAATTATATTTAGTTCACACATATCACTCAAGATTAGTTCATTGACTAACAAATCATCTATCTTCATTATTTTTAGTACTAGGTCTATATAAAAGTGGGTTCCCTTCTGGAGACAAATCATCTCAAACAATCTGCTTTCACGCAACAATTTGATTTGACCATGGAGAAGATATTTTATATGTATTATCTTCAAAATTAAGAGTAGCAATACGACCATAATACCACAATCTTTCAAGATTCTGCAATGTTAATAATGTATCCAACACATTTTTATTATCATCATAATAAACAATTTCAACAAGATCTTTTCAATATAAATCCTTCATTTTACCAGTTTTTCTCAATAATTCTAATTTTGTATTATTAGAATATAATTCATCTACATTTATTCCCTCCGGAACCGCTAAAACATATTTGACTGGCGTAGCAACAGAAGTGTAATCTTTCTTCTCATAGCTATTATCAATCCTTTCTACTAATTTAATTAAATAACCATCAGCATTCTCATCCTTACTTCGAGAAAATTGTAATGTATCATAAGTTTGTCATGAAACTTTTCGGTTTTTTACCTCAAGATTTCAATCCGCAATTTTCAATTTGAGATTTCCTCCAAATTTTAACCATGTTTCTTTATATGGTATTTCCGATACCGTTGCAGAAACATAATATTTTCATTTTTCTTCTCATCAACCCCTAGCACATTCTCCTCAAGCACACTTAAAATAAACTCAACCATCGTTATATAACACTATATTTCCACCTCTAAAACGATCTGTATGATAATACCTTTTTCACACATCTGAAGCAAAGAAATCTGAATATACAACTTTTGTTAATTTTCAACTATCAGCTCACTTATTAATTTTTGCATATATTCATTCTGAAAATACAGAAGGATCAATAACATCTGCCACTTCCATATTACTTCATAATCTTGAAGATTCAGAAGATGATAACAAAGTTTTATTAGTACTAACAGTAGAATTCTTAGCTATTAATTCAGTAGACGAAATTGGTTTAGTTATCGAATATAAAGTAGTAATCTGATCTTTTACTGACGATATATTGTTACGTAATACCAAATATTGAGACTCAGTTAATCACAAATCATTCGCCGTATTTGAATTTATTGCGTTCCAATATCAATCAATAACTGATTTTTTATTAGATAAAATCGATTCATAAGGATTCGTCTTTGTTATATTTTCAATAACATCTTTTGTGGAAGAATCCAGACTAAAGAGCTTAACATTAAAAGTTAACAACTCTCAAGTTTTAGAAGATAATTTTGATTCCTCACTCACAGTTTGAGAATCAACCATAGCCAAAAATCATTCATAATCAGTATTAATCAAATTTGCCAAAGCATCATAACCTGACTTTTGTTTATCTAAATAATCCATTACATCATTTTGAAGTTTTTCTATACCTTCAACATTAGATGCTACCGTATTTGTTTTATTAATTTGTTTTCTTATATTAGTAATAGAAGTTTGTATTGTTTCTCACATCGTAGTATTTTTCGTCTCGTTATTAAAATAAGCCAACACATCTTCAAGCCTAGATTTTGCGCTATCGTAACCAACATATTCAATCTCATCACTCAACAATCAATCAACATTTCAATTTAAATTAGAAATATCAGCCATTCATAATTCTATATTTAAGTTAGCATTCAATCAATCAACATTTTCTAACGCTCATACGACAGGATTATCGTTTACAATAGTATCAATTTTACTATTTACCCAATTAGTTGCCGATGTACTCAAATTATTAATAGATTTAGTTAATGTATCCAAATAGTTATAGAAAACTGAAAAATCAAAATGTAAATCTACTTGAGAAGATATTTCATAATCTAATCAATAATTATGAACAGGCGCAACTGATCGATTTGTAAAATCCATAATAGTATCTATCCATTTTACTTCATATGTTCTTTGAGTCAATTGTTCAATCTTAGCTTTAACTGAACTTTCTCCTACAAGTCAGAATTTTCATTTAACAATACAATATATTTTTCAAATTATTTTAGCAACTTTAATTATAGACTCAATTTCATTTGGAAGCTTAGGTAATTCTGGAGCTGGTGGCAAAACAGGCAACTCTAAATCAACTTGAGGTATAAATGACGGCAATTCTGGCAACTCTGGTGGCTCTGGTAACATAGGAATATTCGGTAAATTTAGATCAATACCAATTCAAAGTGATGGCGCCTCCGGTAAATTTGGCAATTCTGGCAATGCAACTTTAACCGGTTGAAAATTAAAATCTGGTAAAATAATATCTAAACTTAAATCAATATCAGAAAGATCTATCGTAATATTAGGTAATTTAAAATTAGGAATTTGAATTATCGGCAGCTGAATCATATCACATAAAAGAGACAATTTACATGAATATTGATCATACGTATCCTTTGTACAATTTCAGCAACTTTGTCACCACTCTATTGAGAAATTAATCAACAACTGATATGTTTTTATTATATTCAGGATAAGAACTATAGCATCAACATATCAAACAAATCTTTGAGAATTAGTAGACGTCCAATACGCCAAATATCAAATTGTATTGTTAATTAAAGAAGCTATTTCTGACATATACCTATCAATCACATGTATCCGCTCATAAATCTCAAATGGAAAGTTTCTATACTTCTGCAATGTCATCAAGTTAACATAAACTTGGTTTTGTAATCTTTCCCAACCTTTTACAGCAAGTTCAAACTGTGTATCATCCAATACTAAAGCCCACCCTGATAAAATTTTTCTATTAACATCCAACCATTGCTGCAAATAAATACTATACTCATTAATATCCTCAGAATAAATCATTGGTACTTTTACCGTCAATGGCTCCACCGAAATATTAATTATATTACTTTCATTCATCAAACTAGCTAAAGCTTCAAAAGGATTAGATATTGCCTTATTAAATTGTTCTAAATTCTCACTATTAATACTAGACCATCACGTTATAGCCGGCATCATACTCTTTGTTCCTGTTGTAAATTGATCCTTAAATTTATCTGTCGAATTTTTAATAGACTGAATATCATTAGTAATAAGATTTGATAAATCTGGTAATTTGATATTCACATGCATTTTAGTCAACTGATTAACAATATACCTAATTTGAGGATCTAACCGTTTATCTATCAACAATTTTCTAATTCATTGTTGAATTCATCATCTAATTTTATTTATACTAAAATCTCATCATAAAATATCTACATCTCAAACAAAGAATGAATTATTCTCATTTGGAGTATCGGTATCACCTCAAATATAAGCTGATGTTTCTAAATTAATTATTCATAAAAAACTAGCATCAATCTCTAAATCATTATTTGACCCTCCATTTACATCAACATGAAAACCATCCCCCTGAACATATTGATTTGTTTTAGCAGTATAAGAATACAAATTAAATGGAGATGAACGATGTCATTTTTTAGTAACTTGCAATCCCTTCTGAGATTGTAAACACACTCAACTATCCCTTACATCCTCAATAAAATTATCATAAATTTCATTTGGATTATCATTATCTTTTTTCTTTGTTGCATCACCACCTTTACATTGAGGTTTCACCGCAAACACAACACAATTACCTGCTATATCAGAAATAGGTGACGGGATTTTACTCCAAATAGCAGACGGAGACATACATACAGCGATTCAAAGCTGAGCAGTCAACGTAGGGGCCGCATAAATCCTTATGAAAGAAGGATATATTCATCAACCTAGCCACAAAAAATCATCTGCAGAAGATTTCTCTCACCATGGAAATGGAATTGGAATAGTTCATGCTGGCGTTGGAACCCGAATTGTACCAGGATAATAAAACACAGGTATTCATCACTCAAGTGGTCCCATCGGTAATTCCCAGCAGCCGAACAAATGATATTTTCAAGGAGCAAGAAATGCTTGATTAAATGGTACCGGCAATCACTTACAATTATTAGATCATCAAAAACTAAATCAGTTACACATTCATTTCATCAAATCATCAACCACATCTTCAATCGCATCCAATTGTTCCTCAAAAATCGACAAATTTATATTCAAACTAATATTTAAAGCCTCCAATCATCATTCCTGAATTCTTCTAAGTAACTCAGACTTCAAATTCTGTCTACCCTCTTCATCATCACTTATTTCAACGCTCGTTGATTTCAATAATTTAATACGATCAATCTTATCTTTAACCATTCACGGTAATTGATTTACGTTTGATCAATTTTTTATAACGTCTTCGCTATAATCTTTTGTCATATTATCTTCTTCTTCATACTCTTTATCTATATATTTTTGAAGATATATTAATTGTTTCTGGAATAACCTCTTTCACATATTAAGAAATCAATCAAAATCTTTCACACATCAATCAACACTCTGCAATTTTATATCAGGCAATTTATCATTTGACCAAAAACTATCATATGATATACTCATCTTTTTTAAAGGAAGTGCATGATACTGTAAATCATATTCAAACACCATCTTTTCTCATGGCGATAATTTAATATTATCAATGATATACGAAAAATTTCAATCTTTCGATTTAATAATACTATCTTTTTGATTTTGTAAAAATCTAATTCATTTTATAATATTATTACTATCATAATAAACATTCCATGGTCACTGTATAACATCTCAATAAGATCATATACATGAGGAATAATCTGATGCTTTTACTGTAACACGAACCGTTACAATATCACCATTCATTAAAATCTCATTTCATGACTTTACTTTATAATTTTTTCGAACTATACATTTATCATCACGATTATTAGGATCCAAAAAACTAATAGGTACAAACACATAATTCTTAGATTCTCATCATCAAACTAATTTATTCTCATATAAGGTTACATCAACATATTTAGACTCATCATTAACAAATTTAGTACTCGCAACACTAACATCAAATTTATCCTTATCCATAACTTCTTTAGCCACCTTCTCTATCGAGCCAGCAGAATTTCTATCTTTAATGCTAATCAAACCTTCTAAATTATCTGGATCGAAATTTACTCAAAATTCAGATAAATTGTCCTCTGTTATTTCCATTTCCGGTCTAGAAAGACCAACTCGATGCATCATACTATTATCATAAATATCTCCTGAATAAATCTGAAGTCACAATGCTGTTACAACTGTAGTATTATTAACTTCCCTATCATACCATCACGAATCACACGCATATTTCTCTTTACTTAAATAATTAGGTTCCTTCTTTGTAGATCATCAATAAAACACTTTAATATATCATTTCTCATCATAAGTGATAATGTCACTCACATTATCAAGATCCATATCTTCCACAAAAAATTGATTTAATCACGCCAAATCACTTGGTGTCGAAGAGATTTGTCACTCAAACACATTTTGATTCAAACAAGCAACAGTTCAATCAACATCAAACTTTCATCAATCATTCAAATATACTCTAAGTTGATTATTATCTGTAAGTACAAATATATCTTCATACTTATTTCAATCAGCATCTCACACAAAAACATCCTTCACACGAACAGCCACACGCATCAACTCTTGCATATCTCTAAGATCTGGCTTTCATCCATAATTCTTTGCTAATTTAAATCATCAATCTAAATAAACAACTAACCAATCTTTTAATCAATCGTTATTAAAATCTATCTGATACGTTCAAAAAATATCTTTTTCAGGATCTGAATATATTTCTTGTCAAATTCATCAATCATAATCTGTACCATAAACTCTTTCATTTACATCTTTTCTAGAAAGAACGGGATCTCAAAGATTTATCAACAATTCTGACCCATACTTCTTAGTTGCCTCTCCAACAATTTCTCATTCAGCAAATAAGGTAATATTTTTAAAATCTCATAAAAATCAAATTCTCTCATCAATCTCATCAGAATTCTGTATAGATTTATAGTTACTTTCCAATTCGAACTCACTAAACATGTCAAAAAGTCAGATACCAGACATCGTATCTGTTGATCAATTCGTAAATAAATTACCCACCAAATAACGATTTCCTAAATTACTAAAATCAGTAACTCTCAGAGAAAGACTAGGTAAATGTACAATAATTTTTCAATAATTAACTCATTTATAAATTACATTCCAAACATTATCTCAATTATCCAAAGTTTGATCAGTAAGTTGTAAAAACAACTCTCAATCCATTATATTTGTTACAACTTCATCCAAATTATACAATACTCACTTTTTTATAGTATAATCAGATTCACTAGGAATAAAGAAAAGATAATCATCTTTCTCACTCGATTTCAACAACGATTCTACACTTGTAAACGTAGCAGTTACCCGATTAAATGAAGGCAATGACACCTGCATTTCAGATAATCATCAAACCGACATATTTAATTTTCAACTCTTTATCGAAAGTTTTGTATCCAAACCATCAAAATTCGTAATTTTAAATCACGGCTTAACTTCCCGCACAACTTTCTTAATTTTATCTTCACTGGCCAAAAGTGTAGTTGTTGTAATGATTTTATTCGATTTTTTCATCAAAGATTCCACATACTTATTATTTTTAGACAAATATCATCGTTGATTTCATCGATCATTTCCAAAGTAATTCAAATACATTACGTTCAATCAAGTTTCTGGAATCAAATGTTTATCAACATTAAAATATGCATCAAATGTAACTCGTCATTCATTTTCAACAAATCAACGTATACCAATAGATGCTAATCCAGCTCATATTCAAAGAATCCTTCATTTAAAATATCAATCATGAACATAAAAACCTGGATTAACTCAATCTGTTGATCATCAAGGAACAATATCTTCAATTTTATCATCATCAAAAATCATACCTAACAATGCAGTTCATTTAACTAAATTACCTCGTTTATCCAGCAAATACAATTCAAATGACATTTCATCTCATAAGTTTAAGACATCATTTTCAAGTACAATTTTTATATCATTATACCTTCCAGGCAAAATAGAAAATTTAATAGTACAAGTATCAAGTCATGGAATATCAATATTCAACACATCATCACCCGCTACAGTTGTAGGATAATAATACATAGTTAAATGACCAGATTCTATATAACCCTTTGATGTCTCAGAAAATACATACTCTCAATCCTGTTTACTCACATTTCACACAACAAATAATCAATTCATAGAAGTAACTACAACCTGAGTATCTACATCCACTATATTTCATTTAGAGTTTCTTATATCAATATCCAACTTTTGTAATTTTGAAATATTTAATTTTCATCAAGAATAAATATTTTCATCATCTTTCAATTTATAAGAAATGGTATCAATCAAGTTTTTAGATCACTCCAAAACAACATTTCAATTTACTGATATTACGGGATTTGCTTGAACAATACGTAGATTACGAGTTCATACAACTTTACCATTTGATGACTTTATTTGGAAATTTGAAATACTTCAATCAGAAGCATCGAACGGAGCCTGATAATAAAATCTGAGATCCCTAAAATCATTTGTAGAAAATCATGATTGATAAGCTCAATCCCTTAAAAATCTTCATTGAGAAACCGTAAAATAATATTTTTCTAATCACCAAGAAACTTTATTACCGTATTTATCATATCAAACAACCTCAACTGGAGTCAACATTCAACCTACAGACTCTTCATCCCCCACATTAATATCAACATAATCCAAAACACTTGGACTAACAGTATATTTAATTATATTTCTTATATATCATCATCAAATTTTAATATTCATTATTAATCATACTTTTCAGGCAACATGATCTGAAGACGATACTACTCATATAAATGGATTTGTTTTAGGATTGAATGTCTTTTGTATCACCTTACCACCGCATAAAGACCCAGAATCTATTTTCAAACATCCATCTCATGTTCATATAAATTCAATTGTGACATTTCATAAATCAACCATAGATTCTATTCTTAACTCACTTGTTGGATTACTATCTGACAACAAAACATTTTCATTACTTATCCTTAAATTTTTAGATAAATTAGATAAAGCTTTAGAAAGTCAATCATCTCAACTTGTTGCATCTTGATTATGTTTTTCAGAATCTACTTGCATTTGAGTAATAGCTTTATCAGAATCATAAGAATTCGAAGGATTTATCATAGAATCCCACGAATCAACATATTCATCCCAAGATTTTTTTACAGAATTACCCACATAATCATCAAATCAATCTGATATAATTTCTCATAAACTATTATCAAATGTAAGTTTCAATTTCAGCGGCTCTTCTTTCACTTTTTTCAACCAACATTTAAATCATACAAACCAAGGAGACGAAACTTTAGTTCATTCTAATTTAAATAATGGCAATTTTCAATTAGAAGGAATATTACATTCATCTTCCATCTCTTTTTCCTGTTGTGTTATTTTTCTATTAGACTCACCAAACGAATCCCAAATATTATTATCTAAGCTTTCCGAATCATTCAACATTTCATCAGAAAAAATATAATCCTTACCATCAGAATTAATAAACGCAACTTCATATCCAGATATCTCATACGTAGGAATTTCAAACACAGGATTTTTTATTTTTTCATTTCATTCAGTCAAATAATCTTTTAAAACCTGCCCTCTTTTATCATTTAACTCAAAACTCTGTTTAATTAAATCTATATCATCAGAAACATTTCATGTACTCAATTTCTTCTTGTTGGTTAAGCTCTGATAATACAAAGTCTCAGAAATGACATCCAACATCTTCTCTCATCATAAAGCTTCCACAAATTCATTATACGTAAATTCAGAATCGCATCAATGTTCTCATGTAAGAGGTGTAGCTCAAGCATACCCCAAACTTTTCAATTTATTATAGTATAAATTCATTTGTTTTGCTCTTTTACACTCATCCTGCAAAATCTTATTGTATTCATAAGCTTTTCAGGAAAGATACTTTTCTAAATTCTTCCTAATTTGTTCCGGCATCAACAATTCATGAATATCATAACCACTTTTATTTTTTGCTTTAATTTTATAAACCTCTACTTTAAAAAGATCTGGATATATAAACTTTATCTCGTTTCATGCCACCGATTGCATACTAACATAACGAGGAGAATCAATTGGTCTATCTGGTGTTAAAATATTCATTCATGTAATATGTTCACTTATTCACTGCAAAAGATCATGATTTTTCTTAGCTCATTCAGAATCATATCATGGTCATTTTACCCGTTGTGCATATTGATTAATCCAATCAGATTGATTAAATGAACCAAAATCAATCTGATTATTTCTAAGTCGTTTCCTAAAATCATTATCATTTTTTGCAGCAATCTCTATTTGTGGCCCAACCGTATCTACTTCAAACAAATTAGAAAAAATCACATCTACATTATTTAAATCCTCCTTAAAAATATTTAGTAATGCGCTTGCAGTTCATCATGTTAACATAACACCAGTTAATACTTCTGTACTATCATCATCTTTTCAATCTGATTCATCATCAACAAAATGATCATCATCTTCATCACTACTTTCATCTTCCTCATTTTTAATCCAAAAAATATTATTATACTTCTCCGAAATTTCCTCTATTTTTCAAGTATTTAAATTATTTTTCTTTTTTAACTCCACATACAAACCACTCCAATTTCATTTTTGAACATTTATTCAATCCCAAACACTACTATAATTTGAAATAATTCACGCAATACTTCATGTTATCGATTTTTCAATATCATTAATATCAGACAACCAAATTGGCAAAAATCAAATTTTCTCTTTTAAATCCACAAAATTTCATGTTCTGCTTCATCATTCCATATAAATTATAGAATCCACAACACTCACAATATTCTCCACATATAATCAATGAAGTAAATTATAAAAACCAGATAAATTAGAGTGTTCAATTTCGACAAAACGATCTATTTCATCCAAAATAGAATTCACTCCAGTCACATTGCCACCACTTATTCAATCACTTAAAGCCTCAAATTTATTAGCAATATAAACATTCCCAGAATTTATCTCTACCATTAACCCTGAAAGCGTAACAAAAACATCAGACATTGATGCTTGTAAATCTTCATACGCAGACTTAATATCATTATAATACATTGATAACGTTCCATTTTCTCAATATCTATTACGATCTATTCAATTAATCTGATCATCCGTTGTACTCTTATGTTTAATAACTGAGCTTATAACCTTATAACTATATTGCTCCATTATTCTTCAAGATTTTTTCTTAAAAAGATTAAAAATCTTATCACTTAAGGTATCAATAGATGATGTCCAACCATCAATAATAGATCAATCCAATTTGAAATAATCCATATCAGAAAAAGATTTATGCACATCCGGTGTATGATTTTCATAATACTCATATTTTCACCGTTTTCTTTTAGTCCATCATTCTCTCTGTGTTGGACTCGCATATTTAATATACGCCTTAAAACTATTTGCGGCCCATTGTGGTCAAGTTCCATATCAATCAATCCATCATGTACCATTAATTCATTCATCACTACCCACTTGTAAAGATTGGAATCATCAAACATCAAAAATTGGCCTCCAAGAATCAGTTGCAAGATAACCACTCAATGCATATCTTCATTTGGATATGCTATTCATATCTAAATTAATGGGTGATGCTCATCACCACCATCTTTGTGCAAAATCATATAAAAGTTCACATTCTTTATCATCATCACTTTCACAAGCTTCTGGCCGTACCCTTTTCCTTACTTTACCAAAAAGTCCACTCTTTTCCTTCTTACTCTCTTTTTGTGTTTTATTTTCATCATATATATCCAAATCATTTTCAACATTTAACATAGTATATCACCTATTTCATTCAACTTGATTAGAAAAAATGTCGTACGATCATCAAATAGATTTTAATTTTAAATCAGTCTTTTCATATTTTCAGGTAATAGAATTTTTTCATGATATTAAAGAATCATATGAAACACCACTAAGATCTGATAAATTTCTATAGGTTCATCTATAAATACTCAAATCTTCTGCACTATCTATCAAACGAGCATTATTACCAAAATAATAATTATCATAACGATCAACAAAATAATAACGTTTAAACCATACCGTTTTTTTTGTCACTTTTTTATAACTAACAGGAACAACAATATCCATACCATATTTTTCACGCTCAATTTTTTTGTCAATCATATCCTCCATAAGGTCGTTCAAATTTTCAATTAATCACTGCAAATTATCATTTCAAAGCAGAATATCATCCTTTAATTGCAACTTTGCAGCAGTACTATCTGAGTCAACAATCATGCTTTTTTCTCAATTTACATCCTGATATTCCTTTATCCACCTTCATCATGCAAATATATTTTCTCTCATTGTAGAGGAACTAATTTTAGAAAAAAGATCACCATAATCAGAAATAAAACTAGTCTGAATCTCTTGCTGGATCATTTGTGTACTATGCATATCAGACACTCATTGATCAGCCATTTCTAATACAACATCCTTTCAAGAAAAATTCAAATCAGTAGCATCCTCCAACTCAGACACAATATCTAAAGCGTTTTCGGTTTGTTCTCATCTAAACATTTTTTTCATTAATGGAGAATATCTTTGATATCAAAGATCTTCAGCAAACATAATTCTATTTCTATAATATGGAAAATTTTCATTCAAAAATCATTTTTTCTGAGCTACAAAATCATCATACCAAATACTATCTCACACAAATCACTCTGGATTTTTTACATATCTCTTAATCTTTTCAAAAAAATCAATATATGCCTGAATATCATTTCAATAATTTATCAATCAATGCCATATTTCAGCCTGTCACATAGGATTATTATTTGGGACAAAATACTCTAAATCAGAATCCCAAACATATTTCTGTTCTTCAAAATCAACATAAGGATAAACTGTTGGGAAGATATATCAATTCTGGTTAACAACAGGCATTGGAATATCTCCAATCATAATCAATCAAATTAGTGAAGAATTTTCATGTTTTAGACCATCAAAATAAATATTCTCCATCATACGATATATATCATAAGCATGAATATTCTTTAAATCTAATGGAATCACTAAAGCTTTTGTATCAGAAAGTTGTTGTTGAATATACTCAGATGCATACCATTTCAATCAATCAGTAATTCAATCATAAATATTTTTATCAACCAAAATAGTAACAATATTTACGCGAGAAGTTTTATCCTCTTTTGCCCAAGCTTGGAAAAAAGCGAAATTACTTTGAAGTAAAAAAGAAAGACAATACACAAATATCGTAGTTAAAAGGCAAATTTTCTTAAACTTTAATTGCATAACAAAGTCAATAAAATTTTATAAAAATTTCTTAACCAAATAAAGATAGATTTCACACAAAAAAATGCAAAGAAAAATCAGATTATTACAAGCTTTTCATTTGCTTTTTTTAAAAAAAATTATAAGATAATATTAATATTTAAAAAACAATCTTTCACACAAAAAATTCGCTGATTTTTCAATTGAATTTAAAACTAGTTCTATTATAATCAAACTCGATTTTTAATTACATCCATATTAAAAAATCAATGGCAATACATAAATTACCAGATTACGTCATAAATAGACTTAAAGCCTGAGAAATAGTAGAACGTCCTTCCAGCATTTTAAAAGAATTAGTAGAAAACTCTATTGATGCTTGAGCTCAACATATAGAAATTACGATAAACGATTGATGAAAATCTTTTTTATCAGTACAAGATGATTGAACTTGAATTGAGCTTTCAGATATGGATTTATTATTCGAAAGATACGCTACATCCAAAATCCAAACAGATGAAGATTTATACAACATTTCTAGTTACTGATTCCGCTGAGAAGCTTTGGCCAGTATTTCTGAAGTTAGTAAAATTACAATTATTACAAAAACCAAATATTCTCAAATCTGAACTAAACTACAAAAAAAATGAGAAGACATAATTACAAACCATTTAGCTGTATGATTTGAACATTGAACAATCGCAGAAATAGAAGATTTGTTTTTTAATGTGCCAGCAAGACAAAAATTTTTAAAATCAGCCCAAACTGAATACTTCTACTGCTACACATATTTTGTAAACATAGCACTTCGACATGTAGACAAGTTTTTGACATTAAAAAAGAATAACCGTATAATTTTTGATTTAAAACCATCAGATTTAACCTGAAGAATTACAGACATATTCAAACAAGACTGGGGAAAAAACTTGAAAGAGTTCGACACCAAAACGGACTTTGTCCACTTGCATTGAGTAGTATGAGACCCTAGTTTACGCTTTTGATCTGCAGAAAATATTAAAATTTATGTCAACTGAAGGCCCATACAAGATAAAATCATAAAAAAAGCATTAATGGATGCATATTCTAGACAAATTACTCCATGAGAATATCCATTCGCCATTCTAATGCTCGATGTAAACCCAAAAATCGTAGATGTAAATGTACACCCAAGCAAACTTCAAGTTAAATTCGCAGACAGCCAAGCAATTTTCCAATTAGTTTATAACACCATTTCTGAAACTCTATGACAAAACAAAATCTCATCACAACACTACAATTTTAATAAAACGAATCAAAATTTTTATTACAATAAGAACAGTTGAGTAAATAAAGAAAACTCAATAACTCTAGATAAAATCGTCTCTGATTTTTGAGAAAATCATCAAATAAACTCTCCTACTTCAGAGCAAATAAAACTTTTTGATGAAGCAATACAAACAAATATTACAAACAATTCAACTCAATCATTATTTTGAATAAATAGCTTATCAGAGGAGCGAACCAAATCCAATAAATTTTTCAATGAAGAAATAGGAGAATATAAAATTATATGACAATTACGAAACAGCTATATTATAATAGAATCCCAAAATGCACTTTATTACATAGATCAACATGCATTAGCAGAAAGAATTGCCTTTGAGACTATGAAAAAAGAACAAAATTTAAATCCCGAAAACTTATTACAGCCCCTCAAATATGAAATAACAAATGTTCCAAATTTAACAGAAAAAATTGAAGAATTAAACCAACTCTGATTTGATATTTCTATGCTATGAGAAAATGTTGTAGTAATATACGCAATACCACATATATTTGTCACAAATCCAATAGATTTAATGGCATTATTCAATCACGTTTTATATTTAGATAAAATCACATTCGACCATTTATTAGACTGAGTTTATGCTACAAAAGCATGTAAAACTTCAATAAAAGCTTGAAATAAGCTTTCTATGCCACAAATGGAAGAACTAGTTAAAAATTGATTTGAAAAAATCCCATGAATGTTCGTTTGTCAACATGGAAGACCTTTCTTTGTTAGAATAGAGAAAAAAGAAATAGACTGATTCTTCGATAGAAATTAATAAAAAATCAAACTAAATAACATAAAAAACAACCTATATATTACATCCGTTACAGTAGAAATATATGTAGATATTATTGGAGAGCCAGAAACAATTAATATAATTAAAGCTATAGAAATTCGCATCACATTTTTCTCCATCCACTCCGCTCATTTTTTCCAAAAAACCTTTATTAAACGATATCCATCTAACGGAGGAAGTGGAATCATATTAAAAACCGCCAAAGCAATATTCATTATTATAAACATCTGCCAAAACAAAACGACAAAATCCCCTCCTAACAACAAATCTTGAACTCAAACTCCCGATATCCTTCCATAAAGCATCATTATCAACATTCCAAAAAACGCCAACACCAAATTCATCGCTGGTCAAGCAAAGGCCGTCAAAGTTTCATCTCTAACTGGATTTTTATAATATATAGGATTTATTTGAACAGGTTTTCACCATCAAAATCCTATCAAAAAAACAGAAATAAATCATACTATATCAATGTGTTTTAATGGATTCGGAGTAAGTCTTCACTGTAAAACTGGAGTAGGATCTCAAAGTTTATAAGAAGTCCATGCATGAGCATATTCATGCAATCAAATAGATACCAATAAAATTATTACCAAAAAAACATAATATATAATCTGTTCTAATCCTATCGCATCAAACATAACTCAAAAGCCTTATAACATAATAAACAAATTATTCATTTAACAAAGACACATAATCAAACACATAATAAGGAACCTTATATCAAACATCTTTACCATTCTCAAAAAAATTCAAATCAACATTCACTGACTTCAAATCTACTTCATTATTTGGCAGTAAACTAGATACTAAATATGTTTCAAAATTTTCTCTATTAAAAGCTTTTTCACTATTTAAGCGGACAGAATGAACTATAGAATAATGAGAATAAATATCATATCTCCACTTATAAGCATAAACTTCCTGCTTTTCCCCATCATTATCTGGAAAAACTGACTCTTTAATTTCCTCCTGTATTTGAATAGGTTCGTATGTATTTCAAATAAAAATTACTGGCATATCTTGAGCTAACAAAATATTTATCTGAGCTTTAACATTTTCATCACGAGTTTTATAGAATTGAGTAATCAAAGAATTCAATATTGGATTCCTATACCTAGAAGGATTCAAAAGAGGATCCTCTGTTCAAAACAAAGGTAATACATCTTTTCTACTTCAAATATCTATTGTTCAAACATAAATATCATATGTTCACATAAGCAATTTTCACTCAAGTTCTTCAGCATTAAAAACGGGTTCAAACACAAAATTTTCCAATATTCAAGCATTTTTAAATATATCCCTCATTTGCTGGATTGCAAATGCAGATACTAAATCATTATAATACAAAACATTCAACTTCCATTGAGTATCTTCCGATTTATTATTGGATAACTTCTCAAAAACATAAATATCTATACTTGCAATTGTGTAAGTTTTATTTTTTATAAATCATGATATTGTGAAATTATTAACTCATACCTTCAAGTTTTGTCAATTAATCAATTTATAAACAATCTTTTTATCGCTAGCCTTATAATTTTTCGGTCCCCAAGTTGATCAATCACTAGATGCCTTAACCTTTATATTAGAAAATTCATTACTAAATTTTATTTCTAAGTTTTTAGCATCTTCAGGCTTTTCCAAGAAAAATACAAATTTTCTATCAACTCCATTTATTGACATACTCGAAGGCAACTCTTGTGCTCAAGAATCTTTTAAATCATTAGCATCCACAGATTCATCATCCGATAAAGTCAAACGATTTATCATCTCCGAGACATTTTCACCAGCAGAAACATAATAATTCAAAATTTCTCAATCATATTCTTTTATATATTGATCATAGCCTCACGTAAAAAAATTATGATATATTAATCATCATAAAGATCTCCTTAATCTTATATTTGCCTTTCAAGAATCTGTATTGAAAAACACTCATAACAACTTAGATGTTAATACATTTTGCACCGTAAATCACTCTAGACCATTAGCCGAAGAATAAGCATCAACCATAGCCCTTTCATTTTTTCACTTTAAAAAATTTTCAAAATCTTCAAATGTCTCATAGTTTTTAACCTGATAATAAGCAAAATTTGTATCAGTACATTCATTTAAATCGAAAATTAAACTGTTCACATCTTTCGTTTGAGACATAATTTTCGCACATCAATCTGTCACGGGGGAAACTGAAAAATAATTTTTATACTCCTCAAAGTTCATGGTATCAACAACATGCTTAGGCAAAATAGCATTTACAAAAAAATTTATATTATCTGAATTCTTTGTAGGAAACATCACCTTTACCTTATCATCTTCTAGAGAAACAGATACCGAATTCCATGTATTTAAAGATTGAATCTCTCGACGATTTTTACGGATTATTTCATCATACGTAAAGAAAACATCCTGAATAGTCACAGGAGATCAATCGGACCATGTAGCACTTTCATCAGCAATTCTTAAAATATAATTCTGACTATCTTCCGTATAAACTTTACAAAGATCTTGCGCATATGCTATTTTTTCTCCTTCATAAATCCCATTATCTCATTCAGTTCAATCTCAATTTTTATACAAATTTAAACAAGATCTAAAAAGAAATTTTTGATAAAAAACACTTTGATCATCATTTCTCAAATAAGGCAAATATGACACTTCATCAAAAATTCATTCAACAAAAGTTCATCACTTTTTATCCTCCTGTGATCATGTCGCTAACAAATAAAAATATCAAAAGACAAAACCAACTATCACCCATAAAAGAAACACAATTCACAAAAGGTATTTTCAAACTCTTTTCCATACACTTATTTCGTATGGTGTATACCACATATCAATTGACAAATATATAAAACACTAACCAACAAACGGTAAAAAAACACAAACACAAACAAACAAAATTCAAGCAATCAATGCACCTATTTTTAATTTTCATTCAATAGATTTTTTACTTCCATATTCATTTCATCATGCAGAAAATCCACCAATTCAAAGTCAAATTCACCCCTTAGGAGACATCATCAAAACACATGCCATAAAAATACATCAAAGTACTACCAAGATAATAATAAGAGCTGTTTTCATTATTCAACAACACTAAAATAATAAAAAATTGTCTAAGAGTTAATATATGTATTGAAAACAAAAATGCAAGCAAAAGAATTTTTACCAAAAAAATATAGAAAAATTCTCTAGTAATTAAATATTAAAAAAATAAACTACACTCAGATTTTTTTTTATTTTTCTTTTTAAATATATTATGTGAAGACGACATAGTATTGCTGCACGTAAGGCTAGTTGAGATGCGGCAAAATCGAGGATATACTCAATAATATGAAAAAAAATTCAAATGGCCGCAAAAAATGGAGCAGATCCAAAAATGAATCCAGCTCTCGAAATGGTTTTGGAAAAGGCAAGATACAACTGATTGCCCAGAGATGTAATTGACAGAGCTATACTAAAAGGATCAGGACAACTAGAATGAGAAGATATGAAAGAAGTAATTTACGAATGATATTGACCAAATGGATCAGCCTTCTTGATAAAGACTATTACATCAAATACAAATAGAACTAGCTCTGACATCAAAACAATTCTAACAAAATGATGATGAGCTATGGCAGAGATGTGAGCCGTTGCACGACAATTCCAGGAAAAATGATTAATTGTAATTGATTGACTATCTGAAAAATATGAAGATAAAGGAAGACAATTAGAAAAAGTTACTCCATTTGATGATGAAGAAGTAGAAATGACAATGATGGATTTAGCTATTACTGATGTTACAGTTGAAGATTGAGTGGCTGAAGTTTATACAACAAAAACAGATTTCCTAACAGTTAAAAAACAAATTGAAGAACTCTGATACCATATTACAGAAGCAGATTTACACTATTTCGCAGATAATATGGTTACTTTAGAATGACACGATTTAGAAGTATTCACTCACCTACTAGATAATTTAAATGACAATGATGATGTAGACCATGTTTACCATAACGTAAATCTAGATTAAATGTTAAACTACCATTCTTACGAAACATTTTCAACACAAGATTGACCATGAATCAGAATGGTATTTTTTCTACAATGATGTCCATTTCGTTGTCTATATTGTCAAAACCCAGATACAATTTCTACAGAGATAAACAAAAAAATATCTAAAGAAAAAATATTAAGACTTGTCTATAAAGAAAAAGAATACCTAGGAAAAGATGGATGAGTAACTTTTTCAGGGTGAGAATGCCTTTTACAAGTAAAAGAATTAATACCCGTATTAAAACTTTTAAAAGAAAATTGAATCCACACTTGTTTAGACACAAATGGATTTTTACTAAATGAAGATGTGAAAGAAGCTTTGAAATACACGGATCATGTCTTACCAGATATAAAATGAATAAACCCACAATTACACGAAAAAATTACATGAACTTCAAATCTAACATCTCTAGATTTTATCCGCTATATCGATGAACAATGAATGAATTATCGAATTAGATATGTAGTTGTCCCATGACTTACTGACAATGAAACAGACATTAAAAATTTATGAAAATTTATTAAAACTTTAGAAAATTTTCAAAAAATAAACCTATTAAAATATCATACAATGGCATTAGAAAAACGAGAACAATTATGATGGGATTATCCATTAAAATGAGTACCAGCAGCTGAAGATAAAGATATAAAAAAAATTAAAGCTATTTTAGCAAATTATATAAACGAAGACTCAATCGATTAATTAGTTAAAAAATTTAACATCAAAAAATATATAGAATATATTAAAGAAATTTGCCCCAAAAGAGAGATACAAACAAACTCTTAATAAATCCACAAATTAATACAAAAATTTTTGCATTTTTTATTATTTTTGAATATAATAAACTATAAAATTTTATATCAAACAAAAAAAATGATAAATCTAAAAAATGTACAAAAAATAGCGAAAGACATTAAAGACATCACAATTCAATGAGCAACGAATATTGCAAGAGAAGCTTGCAAAATTATGGAACAAGAGCTACGTAACCAACAATTCACAAACTTAACAGAAGTTTGAGAATTTTATAACAAAGCATCTAAAATGCTTATAGATGCAAGGGAAACTGAACCATTGCTTCGTAATGCAATGAAATATGCAAAATCAAAATTAGAATGATGAGCCGATTCTAATAAAATTGCCGATGCCTTTTCAGAATATTTATGATGGATTGAAAGAGAAGAAAAAATCAGACCTGAAATTTGATCAGATTTAATTCATGATTGAGATATTATATTTACACATTGTCACTCAAAATCAGTGATCGATATTTTAGTAAAAGCACGAAATAATTGAAAAAAAATACAAGTATACAACACCGAAACAAGACCATTATATCAATGAAGAAAAACATCACAAGATTTAATAAATGCATGAATACCAGATACAATGGTTGTAGATAGTTCTGCATCATCTATAATAGACAATACAGTTTGAAATACAGTTGATATCAAAGAAATATTTTTATGATCTGATTGTATAAAACCTGATTGAACAGTAATCAATAAAATCTGAAGTTTTTCAATTTGATTGTCCGCATGGAATTCATGAATACCTCTATATATCGTATGAAGTTTATTAAAAATTGATGTAATTGACAAAATTTGAATAGAAACAAGAAGCTGAGAAGAATTACGACCAGAAGCTCCCGAATGACTTAACATAGTTAACTTCGCCTTTGATAGAATCCCTCATAAATGTATTACGTGAATCGTAACAGAATTTGGTGTTATAAGACCAGAAAATTTAATGAGAGAAATCCAAAAACATTATCCACGAATGCTTGAAGATTAATCAAGAAAAAATAACAAAACTAAATAATATTTTTCAATTGTGGCAAATAAAAATCAGATTTTTATTTGAATTTACACTTAATATCAATATCAAAGACATTGAGTTTATTTTTCCATTTTTTAATGCGAGACTATATTGTACTACTTTGGCATAATTTTGTAGATTATTTCCCAGGGAGGATTCCTCCAATATTCATCGTACTTCTTGTTGGAATAATCATACAATTTGTAAAAATTATAATTGATTCTATTGTAGAAAAAAGAATCTGTTTCAACCATATTTTCATTTCTGGAGGATTCCCATCATTTCATACATGAGTAGCAAGTAGTGTTACTGTACTCGCATTGTTAGCTGATTGAATTTGGAGCGTATCATTTGCTATCGCTCTAACTTTTTCAATGCTTTTTGCTTATGATGCAATGAACATAAGATATCAAACATGAAAGCATGCAGAATATTTAAATGCAATCAGAAGAGATTTACAAGAAAATTTCCTAATGAGCGAACAAAGAAAATCTAAACTAAAAGAAAGACTCGGACATACTCCAATAGAAGTAATGTGAGGTTTCATATTCTGAGTTGTTTTAACTTTTGTATTCTATTACATTCGGTATGTCTAAATGATTAGTAAGTCAAAGACCATTTTCTCGTAAAAAACGTAGACAATCTATTAGGAAATCCCTAAACAGATCTGGCGTACCTATTCCTGAAATCAAAATTAATCAAAAACTTAAAAACATTTTATCTCGATGATTATTTTTTACAATATTAATTGTTTGAGGAATTTTTATCTTAGTAAAATCTTTATTTTTTAAACCTGAACAAACAATTTCACAAATAAAATTTTCTGATGCTACATTGGCAACATATCAAGATATAGAATTATTTAATTTAATATCAGATAAAGTAAAATGAAAAAATTATTACATGTTATTATCGAATAAAGACAAATTATTATCAGATATACAAAAAGAATTCCCATTTGTATGAGAAATCAACTTACAACTTGAACCTAAACAAGAAGAAACTGACATAGAAGATAATACTTTAATAACTTGAATCAAATTCCCAACCACAAAACAACAAACATGAACTGAGATAAACCAAACATGATCAAATATAGAATGAACAGAAACTCAAAGCAAATCCTCATGATCTATAGAATTAGTACAAAATAAATTTCCTTTAAAATCATCACGAAAAGAACCAGATAAGGGATGAACATTATGAATAGAATTAATGTATTATGATCCTGTTGTTTTAGTAAAATTAAATGACAAAAAATTTGCTGTTTGGAATGAAACTACATATGTTGAAATGAAAGATAATATGCTTTTATGAATTAGATGACCAGAAGAAGAACCACTATTTTTAATAGAATCTCCTCAATATTTAACTTGAACTACAAGTTTAAACTGATTTTTCTTTGAAATAAGTTTAGAAAAATTTATGCAAATTATATCATTAGCTAAAGAAGAATTCTGAAGCAATATGGTGCGTCTCGTATATCTCGCTTGATCTACAAGATTTGCAATATTTACATCAGATGACAAAACTCTATATTTTAATTTCCCTGAATGATTAGATATCGAAGAACAACGAAAAACCCAAATATTTAAGTACAATACTCTAAGAGAAAAATATCCAAATTTCAAAAAAATAGAAAAAATCGATTTATGAGCACTAGAAGAAAATAAAACTATTATTACAAATTACTAAAAATCAACAATCTTTCAATCCTCAATATCCGCACATCAATCCACAAAATATCATCAGTTAAATGTATCTCTTCGAATTTTTCATATAACAGAAACTTCATCAGAAATTAAATCTGACTGACCACCCTTTCACCAAAATAACAAAT
>JAEEGL014674774.1_pt1 | contig 36874 bp, 33 predicted proteins | sample 9134231 | NCBI WGS metagenome assembly JAEEGL01 (sample SAMN16246548, study PRJNA631951) | gut metagenome | biome: gut microbiome; feature: rumen; material: fiber-attached | host: Bos | place: Iran: Karaj | collected 2018-10 | reverse complement strand
CGATTCGTTTTTTCACCTATATATATGTTTTTATCATCTTCACTTAAAATCGCATTATATTCCACGCCATTATTAAAGACCAAACAATCGCCCCGTCTCATCACACGGCGCAAATAATGAACGATATCTTTATTAATTGGAAAAGCTTTCCCAGATTCCAAATTTTCATTTAAAAAAATTCTTGGTACATTTTGCATAATTCTAATCTTTTATTATAAAAACATTTATTTTTGTGATATAATAGCAACCATGGAAGTAAAGTTCAACCTTTTCTCTGGCAGTGGTTCTGGCAAAGGGCTTCGTATCTTTGATTCTTCAAAATACAAAGAACACGAACAGGCACCTGTGGCGCGTAAATTTTGGAATATTCGTTGGAATATCGGTGTTTGGTTGATATGCGCGCTTGCTTTTGGTTTATCTTTCGCGGTTGAACACGTGTGGCGATATGGTTGGGGCGCCGCCTCTATGCGTTGGGTCGGCATATACATCAAAAATATGTTTTTAACATGTGGTTTGTCTGTTATCGCTGAAATCCCGTATTGGTTTTCACGAACGATTCACAATCCAGATTTTGCCTGTATTGCACCGATTTTGCCGATAATTGTGTATTATTTTCTGGCTGACGATACATTTAAATCTGAATTCAACCCGGCTGGCAAAGATAATTATGATGAAAAATCTGCCCGCAAAGCAACCGCAGACGATATCAAAAAAATGGGAACCGATTACAAAAACAAGGAAGGTTTGTTTAACGGCTTTATGATGGTTCTGGGGTATTTTAAGTATAAAGGTGAACCACGACCATTAATGTTTGATGAATCTTTATCTGCGTTGTGTTTGGCGCCCCCGGGAACCGGTAAAACTGCGGGGGTTGTTGTTCCCACAATCCTTGATTGTGATAATGTATCAATGATTATTAACGACCCGAAACCAGAATTAAAACAAAAAACATCTGGATATCGCGCAACTGTTGGTCCGGTATTTATAATGAATTGGGCGGGACAAGATGACCCTGCACGCGGTATATATTACCCGTCTTGGAATCCACTATCACCAGAACATGTTCCTTATAATCCAGAACAGCGTGATTTGTATATTGATTCAATGGCAAAGGTTTTGGTCCCAGATAATAAATCAGCGACCGCGGATCCGCACTGGGCAAATACAGGACGCGCCGGATTATCTGGATTGATTAATTTCATTGTATCCAAAGTAGAACGCGCCAAAGCTGATGATTATTTTTATTCTCGTTTAAACAACGGAACATTTAACAGCGATGATGCTGCACTTCTTGGTGATTATTATTTATCAATGATGAATGACCCTAATGCTTATGCTGCATATTCAATGTTGCAACGTGGCGAACTTAACACAACAAATTATGTTCATGTTGGAACATGGGCACATATACCAGATTCATGGCGTGGTCGCGAGGCTTCATTTGCTATGATTCTTGATTGGCTGACATCCAGTCAGGTTGCAATCGCTGAACAAATGGAAGAACGCAGACGCCAAGGCGACCAGATGGTTATGATGGCTGACCCAATGAAAGATTTATTATTAAATGCAGTCGATGAAGCGCGTCGTTATTCTTATGCAAATCGTGCGGTATCTGAATTAACACAATTGGCGAACACCCCAGATAAAGAACGTGGATCTATTTTATCAACAATGACCGAAGGTTTGGCTATATTCAGAAATGCCGCTGTTCGTAACCGTACATCCCATTCAGATTTTCATTTTTCAGATTTGCGTGGCATGAAAGATCCAAGGGATGGAAAAATTAAACCGGTTAGTGTATACCTGTCCATTAATATGGTTGATGCCCAGGCTTTGAATCCAATCACCGCGATATTCATTGAATTAATGTCTAATTATTTATTGGCACACAATACCGATCAAGTCGTAGATGGTATCAAAATGGGACCATATCCAGTTTTATTCGTACTTGATGAAATGCCAAAAATGCAAAAATTGGATGCGGTTATCCAGGGACCTGATTTAGGACGCGGACAAAAAGTATCTTATTTGATCATTGGTCAAGATATCCACCAGATTCAAGAAAAATACGGTGCAGATGCAGCGGCAACAATTATATCTACAACCGCTGCAAAAATCGTTTTGCGCCAAAATGATCCAGATACAGCGCGCAGATTCTCCCAAATGATGGGCAGCAAAATAACCAAAAAAGTAGAAAAAGACAAAGACGGCAAAGATGTAGAAGTACCAAAAGAAGAACCTATATACAGTGAATACGACATAATGAAATTAAAACAGGGGAAACAACTTGTAATTTATCAAGGATGGTATCATCGTCCAATAGAAGCGGATCAAGAATGGGAATTTCTTAATCAAACCCCTATACAAAAGAAACTACATGAAAAAGTCCTTATGGGCGAAGCATCACCTTTACCTGAATTTTTAATACCTTCACACCATGCGATTATGGGATATTCTGGAACACCACGTGTTTTAAATCCAAATACTCACGAATTAAAAATATTAGAACCAGTTCATTAAAAAATAATGCGTAAACTTATTTTCCTTTGTTCGCTTTTTATTTTAGGTGCTTGCGCATCAACAACACAATCATATCTGAATAAAGTGCAAAATAATTTTGCAAACGCAAATTTTGAAACAACAGACACACCTGTTAGCGAACAAAACAATCTTGATTTATTGATAAATGGAACCGCCCTATTTCATGCAGACAAATTCAGCGAAAGCGATTTAAGATTTGAAGAATTTAACAAAAGAAATTTAAATGAAACATCAACTTCTATTTCCAGAGAAGCAGCAAGTTTGTTATTTGGTGGTGGCGTAAATTCTTATAAACCATATATGATGGATTCATTATTTGTATCATATTATCAGATATGGGATTTATTGGCGATGCATGATTGGTCAAATGCTCGTGTCGTGATAAATCAATCTTATGATCGGCAAAAAAATATGTCGATCGAATATAAAAAAATGATAGAAGAAAACAAAAATAAAATATCTGAATACGAACAGTTAAATGAATTTATTGATAAAAATACATCTGATTGGTTAGCTTTTTCAGATATTATGAATCCAGCATTAATGTATTTATCTGGAATATACTTTTTGAACGATGGTGATTTTGATAATGCGATTACATACCTTAAACGTGCAAGCGGTATGGTCCCTGAAAACACATTTATAAAAGCCGATCTAGATTTAGCTCAAAAACGAATTAAGCCAAAAAATATTTCATGGCAATTTATTGAAACTGGTTTCGCACCACGTTTACGCGAAAAAAACGATGGGATATTTTTACCCAGGATTGGGATGATTTATTTTTCTTTTTCTGATCCATATCTTAATAATGATTTTACACAACCAAAAGATTCAGAAATGTTAGCAAACGTAGATGCAATGTTTATGACAGAATATCGTGAATATCAATCAAATGAAATTTTACGTTCTTTTACATCTGCTGCATCCAAAGCAACATTACAAGCAACCATGTATAATTCCGGCAGTGATTCTGCCCCAATACTTGGAATATTATCATCTATTTATACGGTTGCTTCTTCTAACACAGATGTTCGAACATGGGCAACATTACCAAAATATATTTTCGTATCACGTAAAACCGAATCGGATATTTCTAAAAATAATTTAATTTACACACGAATAATAAATGGTAAAATAACAGACGAAAAAACAATCAACTTAAAATAAAGGGGGAAAGTATGAAAAAATTTATACCTGTTGCATTGGGCTTGGCACTTTGTGCGTGCAGTGGTACACGTGTTGTAGATCTTAACGATGAAAAAGAAGTTGCTGCCATGCAAAATGTAATGGAATTGGAATATCGTGATTGGACAAATACCGCTGAAAAAATGACCGAATCGATGATGAAAAGCAACGCATTTAAATCGGTAAAAAATCCAGTTATTGCGATTGGGAATATTGTTAACGATACAAAACAAAGATTTGATACAGATGTATTAACAAAAAAGATTCGCACAACATTGTTGAAATCTGGAACAGCACAAATTGCTACTAACTTTTCTGGCGAAGATGTAACTTCTGAGAAAATGCGCAGCAAACGTAGTGATGCGGAATACGATCAATCAACAATTGCACAAACAGGAACATTGGTCGCTCCAAATATGTCTTTGTCTGGAAAAATGTTGCAAAGAAATTTGAAATTGGAATCCGGATGGTTTTCATCTGTTGATTCACGCGTAGAATATTATTTGCAATTAACGTTAACAGATTTGAAAACTGGTTTATCTGTTTGGGAAGATGAACAACCAATTATCAAAGAAGGTTCTCATGCCCCAACATGGTAAAAATGTTATTCATATAAAAAACGCCCAAATGGGCGTTTTTTTTAATTCGCTGCTGGACCAGCAGTAAATGTTCCAGTTTTTATTTGTTATTTTACAATCGAACCATCTTTATAATCGATTCGCACTTTACCAACAATTATATTTTTTCCATCGTATTTAGGTATTCTTTGTTTTTCTATTTCTGATTTCCAATAAACTGTTCCATTATCAACATTAACAGCATATAAATTATTATCTGTTCCAACCACAAAAGCAAAATTATCAACCAATATGAAATCTACAGGCACAGATATATTCACACACCAAATTTTATTTCCATTATTAGCATTTAATTTACAAAATGCATCCCCTAACCCGCCTGCGTAAACATAGTTCTTGTCAATTCCGACATGTGCAACAATATCAACAACACTTGCACCACCAGTCAAATTATTTTCACGATAAACATCTGTAAACCAAACTACTTTTTTGGTTGAAGTATTAAGTTTTATAACCTGACCAGTGGATAAACCTGTATAAATATATTGCCCTACACAAATCGGTGATTGATTGCTGTTTACCACCGCATCCATGGCAAAACCAGCATATATTTTCTTGTCGCCCTGCCATATATTGTTCAAAGCATCTTGTTTATATTCGCAAACATCGTTGCCACGTATATTTTTAGTGGTTTCCGACAATTCTGGCACTTCTTTGTTTTCTATTTTTACATCAGTCGTATCAAAAATATCATGTCGAACCCCTGGCAATATCGGATCATGCTTTGAACACGAAGGTATTACCAAACAAATCAACAAAAATGCGAATAATTTTTTCATTTTCTTACTTCAAAGTTTGTGCAGTTGCGGAAATGCTTGCTGGAGCATTTTCATCATTTATGATTGTATCTAAAACTTTATTTGCCGCTTCTGTTTCACCGTTCGCCAAATATTTTTGTGCAACCATTAAACGCGAAGTGTAATAGAAAGGTGATTTTTTAGTATCCATAGACGACAAATACTTTACAAATTCACCTGTTTCCATCTTATCGCCATTTATTGTTGCCAAATGCAATTTAGCCAGATCTTTGAAATCACGTGTATGACCATTTTGTGCCAAATCTTCTAATTTTTTAACATCTTTATCAATCAGATAAGATTGAAACATCGCTAAATCTGATGTCGCACCACTACTATCTTGTGCCAAATTAGCCAGCGCATTCGCATCAACCTTTGCAACTGCTTCTTCATAAACTGTTGCTGTTGCAATCTTAGAAGACCAATACATATGTCTGCCAACTTGTATCGCACATACCACGAACATTATCGCGATAGCTACACCAACGATATAACGCCAATATTTTTTCAAAAATTGCTGGGTTTTTTCATTATTAACATCTTCCCAAACTTCGCGATACAGTGCATCTTCAGCATGTTCAGCATATGTTTTCTTTTCTGGCTTTTTAAGATTTTTATTTCTTTCTAAAATACTGCTCATATAAAATCTCCTGTGGCTTGATAAATTATATTTTCTTGCTATACTATAAAAGGTATGACTAAGGAAATCAAGACAACTTTACCATCAACAAAAACAAGCACCATGGTTCCGGTTTATGGTGCTGGTGACGATGTCAGTTTGGCTAAATACATCAACGAAATTCAAAAATTCCCTATTTTAACGGCAGAACAAGAATACGAATATGCGTCCCGTTGGGCCAAAGAACATGATAATAATGCCGCAGAAAAACTGGTGGCATCACATTTACGCCTTGTTGTGTCGGTGGCATACGATTTCAAAAATTACGGTTTACCAGTATCTGATTTGATTGCCAGTGGGAATATGGGCTTGATGCAGGCACTACAAAAGTTCGATCCAGAACGCGGTTTTCGGTTTTCTACATATGCCATGTTTTGGATCAAAGCGGAAATTTACGAAACCATATTAAATAATTGGTCTATTGTGAAATTGGGTAATTCTGCAAACCAAAAACGAGTATTTTTCAATTTAAGCCGCGCAAAACGTGCATTGGGTATCATGGACAATAATTTAAGTGATGAACAGGCAAAACAAATCGCAGAATATCTTGATGTTCCAGAAACAGATGTAACCCGCATGGCAACTCGTATGTCTGCACGTGATGTTTCGCTTAATGCACCACTTAATACCGATTCGGATTCCAAAGACATTTTGTCTAATATGGCAGACACACGTGTAAATATCGAAGAAGGCATGGAACAATTGGAATTCAAACGCCGTGGATACGAATTATTGAAAAAACATTTATCGTTATTACCAGAACGTGATCGTGAAATTTTAATGGCACGCCGTTTATCAGAACCTACGGCAACACTTGAAACATTATCAAAAAAATATAACATATCACGCGAACGTGTTCGTCAGATAGAAGAACGCGCATTTAATAAATTAAAAAATGCGATATTGTCTGAATCTGATGCACCAAAATTGATAAAGGAAGAATAAATGAAAAAAATATCTTTCTTTTTATTAGTTTGTGCTTGGTCTGCGAACGCAATCGCACTTGATTATCGTAAAAATAATTGGACTTTTAAATTGGATGCTGACGGCATGGTTGGGTTCTTGGAACTTAAAACAGAAAAACCTATATTCATAGATGATTGGGACGCAAAGGCGCAAATTTTCTATAATTTCAATCAAACTCAACGATTGGGTGCTGTATATTCTATTGATGCCGATTGCGTAGAAGATGACGAATATATTCACGATGCTTTTATTTTGTTCGAAGACAGAAATTATGGGCGTGCAGAATTCGGTCTTACCCATTCCATCGCACGCAAAATGGGATTGGGGTTGCCGGATGTTGGATATTTACGAATAAATGATAAATCTATATTGTATAAAAAATTAGATATCAAACAGGTTTTAATATCTGATACCACCGCAACAACAGGCCACGAATCTTTGCGTCTTAACTTAGCAACAAGATCTACAGAATACGGACAATACGGTCTGTCAGTTTCTGGTGGCAGTGATGATTACAAATATGCAATTGATGCCGCGTTAAAATTAAAATATCCGCATGGTAAATTAAAATCAGCATATTATGTTGCATTATCTTATATGGATGAACCAGAAAATTATTCTGAAAATTCGTTCTCTCCGGATGTAACCGCTGACTGGCGCGGACAAATAGCAATGGGCATAAATTTACAATACAACAGTTTCGTTTGGGGAACTTCTGCCCGATTGATATATGATCATGCCCCGATTGCTAAAACAGCAGATGGCTTCATCGCTGGCACTGGTATCAGTTATGATTTATTACAAAGCAGTTTATCATTGTCCTATCTTTTTTCAGATACAAATATCTGGAATCACAGGGATAAAAATACAAACGACAAAATGACTGGTGATTATTTACACACTATTTTGGCTTCATTTCGATATAAATATAACCAACATGCTAGTGTGTTTATGTCAGCTGGATTTACCGATGCACAACCGTTCTTCGCAGTCGGTTTAAAGGCAGGATTTTAAAATACTTTATATCTCTACTACAAAAAACATGTCATTGTGACTGGGATGTTTTTAACCATAAACCAAACATTTCTGTAATCTGACATATACAGACATGCTAAAAACACCGCGCATACCATTAACACAAATAACACACTGACCTTTTTTCCATGCAAACAATACACAGCGATATAATAAAGCAAAAATAACATATATAAATCTACAATCGCACTTATCAACCAAAGCGATGTACAATTAAATGCCAAGCTGTTCAAAATCAAGGCTAACGGATAAATAAAGAACATTGATGCAATTCCTTTGACAGAAATTTCCCAATCTCTATCCCCACCTGTCACCTCAGAAACCAACATCATTAACCCAGCGAATATAAATAAAATGATTACAGCTAAAACAGGATAAACAACCAATGCTCTGAACAAAGAAAATATCGTAAGTGGATTACCGCGAATTAAATGCAAAATTAAAACAACTATTCCGCCAACCAATCCCCAAAGGAAAGCTTTTAATATCGCATCTTCCATTTTACCATCTGCAACAATACGTGAAAAAAAGTATTTTGGGCGAAAGAAAATATCACTTAACCTGGACAACCAATTTTTTTTCTTAGTTCTTGCGGTTTTTACAGTCTTTACGGTCTTAACAGACTTTCTTAATTTCATTTTTCACCCCCTGATAATTTGATTATTTATATTTTTGCTTTATAATTATAAAAAATCAATGGAAAAAAATATGAAAAAATTGGTTATTGTCGGACGCCCAAATACCGGCAAATCGACACTTTTTAACGGTTTGACTAATTCGCGCGATGCATTGGTTCATGATCGCCCTGGTGTTACACGTGACACTATTTCTGGGAATATGCCAAATCGTCCGTGGACAGTGTTTGATACTGCTGGACTTGAAAATGCAAAAACAGGTATTGCACATAATTCGACCGACATGGCAATAAACGCCATTGAAAATGCTGATGCGATTTTGTTCGTGGTTGATGGACGTGTTGGACTATCACCAATGGATATAGAATGGGCAAAATTAGTACATAAAAAAAGTAAGGCACCTGCCCTGCTTCTTATCAACAAATCCGAATCTTCAAAAAGATTGGCTGATATTCATGATTTTTATAAATTGGGTTTTGGCGAACCTGTTTTAATATCGGCAGAACATAAACGCGGATTTGATGTTATATATGAATTTATTGACAACCTGTATACGGCAGAAAACACCATAGACGACGAAAACGATAGCCAAATAAAAATCGCTGTATTGGGACAACCAAACGTCGGAAAATCTACATTTGTGAACCGCGTACTTGGCGAAAATCGTCAAATAGTTATGGATGCTCCAGGCATTACACGTGATACGGTTAAGATTCCAACACACTTTTATGGTCGTGATATCATAATTATGGATACTGCTGGTCTACGTCGCAAAGCGGGTGTGACTGATGATGTGGAAACATTATCCGCACTAAAATCTTTGGATGCAATTGAAAAGTCTAATATTGTTATTTTAATCGTAGACGCGACAAAAAACATTGAAAATCAAGCATTATCCATCGCGGCACGTGTGTACGATGCGGGTAAAATTTTATGTGTCGCACTTAACAAATGGGATTTGGTAGACCCGTTGGAAAGGGATGAAAAATTATTAAAATTAAAACATCAATTTACTAATTCTTTTCATCAGATTATAAAACCTCTTATTTTGGCAATATCTGCAGAAACAGGGACAGGCATTCAAAACCTGTTTAAGCGCATTTATGAACAATGGGACATTTCAAATACTGATACCCCAACGAGTTTTATAAATCGAATCGTTGAAAAATTGGTAAATGATCGTCAACCGCCAATGTCACGTCTTAAAAGACCTATGAAGATTAAATTCGCACGTCAGACAGGTCATCATCCGGTAAAAATCACAATAAATGTTGGTGGCGCCAGCGATATCCCAGAATCTTATACACGATACTTGCGTCGCGGAATCGCAACAGCATTACATCTTGAACATTTACCCATAGTTATAGAATATAAAAAAGACGAAAACCCATTTGATTAAAACCAATAAAAAACCGCCTATACGGCGGCTTCTTTATTATATACAACTTTTTGCAAAATCTATAATCGCACCAAACAGCACCGCGAAAAAGAAACAAACACTGCCCCCAATTACGAATAAATGCCAAAGTGCATGCGCGAATTTCAAGCGTCGCCATAAATAGAATATCACACCTACTGAATATGACAATCCACCAGCCAAAACAAACCACATACCACGTGCAGAAATTGTTTCTATCATCGCTGGTAAAATCCACAACAATGCCCAACCCATTATTAAATAAAGTGCAACCAACCATTTTGGTTGTTTACGTGGATTATGAATTTTCATAACCGCGCCAAATATCACTATCGCCCAAAGAATTCCGAACATTGACCATCCGAGTGCACAATGCCCGCAACGATTCAAATTCACCAACAAAAATGGTGTATAAGTTCCAGCAATCAACGCATAAATAGCGATTGAATCCCATACTTCAAAAAAACATTCACACTTATCGCCAATAGTTGCGTGACACATTGTAGAACCAAAATACAATGTAAACATAGTCACACCAAATATAGCGCACGATACAACCGCCCAAACATTATGATAAAGTACAGCAAACGCAACCAACAAACACAACCCTGCCAGCGCAAGCCCGATACCTATACCATGGGTCAAAATATTTATAACCTCTTCCGCCTTGGTCGATGGACGTTCCCAACGGAATAAACCTGTTGCCTGTAAAACCTTTAATAAACCATATGCGTGTTTATCTTTTTTTACTGCACGTAATTTTTGCTTAACTACTTTCTTACTTTTTACCATTTTTCCTTTCCTTACTTTGTTTTTAAATAATCATACTGATTCGTTCACGAACACGTTTTTCACCCAAAACTTGCATTATTGAATATAAATCTGGTGTGTTTGTTCGACTGGTCATCGCTACACGTAAATTCATCGCTACTTCCCCTGGTTTGATACCACATTTTTCAGCGACCGCGACAATTTTATTCCACCAAATATCTTTATCATCACCACCATTAAACGTATTCATAAACTCCTGCAACGAATCCATATTATATCCATATTCCCGATTCGGTGTGAACAAGAAATCCCAGAAATAAGCAACTTCTTCCAAAGTTTGTTGCCACGTAATAAAATCTTTACGTATACGTTTCGGATTATCACGTTCAATAGAAAGAACAGCGGTTAAATAATTACTATCAGCAATCTGCTTTTTATTATCTTCATTACCATATTTGTTTGCCCAATCGACAACAAATTTTACTAAATCAGGAACCGGCAAAGTAGCAATATATTCTTTTGACCACCATTCCAATTTTTTCATATCAAACAATGTACCCGAAGTTGGTATTTTCTTTGGTCTTAATTCATAATCCCAAAAAGATTTAACCACACCCTTAATCTTTGCTTCTTCGTAACCAGGTGCCAAAATATTACCAAGATATTCAATCACCGCTTCCGCAGGCCAACCTTTTTGTAAGAAAAACGAAACATTATTTTCAGGATCTTTGCGTTTAGACATTTTTCTTTGTTTTCCTGTTTCTTCGTCTATCTTATCAAGTGTAGATGTGTGAATATAATTCGGCAAAGACCATCCCATCATACGAAACATTTGGACATGCAAAGCAACCGTACCAAAATATTCTTCACCACGTACAACATGTGTTATACGCATAAAATGGTCATCGCATAAATGTGCAAAATGATAAGTTGGCAATCTGTCTGTAGATTTAATTAAAACGATGTCTTCATTGTTTTCTGGTACAGATATCGAACCACGCACAAAATCTTTAAAATAAATTCTATTATCTGGATTTCCCATTGAATACAAACGAATCGATGGCACTTCACCATTATCAAGATGCTTTATTATATCTTCTTCGCCAATATCCCTGTCACGTGCATATTCGCCATAAATACCAGTTGCTAATCCAGCTAATTTCTGATTTTCACGAATTTCATCCATTTCTTCTTGTGTTAAAAAACAAGGGTAAGCCAAACCACGTTCCAATAAATATGCCGCTACAGAATGATAAACATCACGGCGTTGCGACTGATAATATGGACCATATGTTTCGTCATTAGTGTACTTTATTCCAAATTCAGCCAATGAATTTACAACTACATCGACCGCTTCTTTAATTTCACGTTTAGTATCTGTATCTTCTATACGCAACAAAAACAAACCATTTGATTGTTGTGCTAATTTATAATCAATTAACCCACTGTATAAATTACCCAAATGCATATAGCCAGTTGGACTGGGTGCAAAACGCGTTACCATAACCCCGTCTTGAAGTTGACGTGGTGGATACTTAGCCTCTAACTCATCCAAAGTATATTTTGGTGCACCGCCCAAAACCCGTGCTATCAAATTTTTACTTAATCCATTGCGCATTTTTATTTCACCTTGTTTTTTAGCCAATTAATTTTATACTAATTATATGGAAAAACAAGAATTAAAACATTTTGAATCGAATGAAATAAGAACTTTTGGTCGCCGACACGGTAAGAAATTATCGAATCGCAAATTAGACCTTATGGAAAACTTATTACCAAAAATCGCACCAAAAGCCGAAGATTTTGCTAAAAAGTCCACTATTTTAGAAATTGGTTTTGGAAATGGTGAACATTTACGCGATTTAGCAATTCAAAATCCCGAATCGATTATAGTTGGCGCAGAACCTTTTGCAAACGGGGTTGCCGCCCTGCTTTCTGCCATTACAAACGAATCGGATAATGAGTTAATTGAACAATTCAAAAACATCCGCGTTTTTCCAGACGATGTCCGTTTATTACTTAAAGATTTTGATACAGCACAATTTAATGAAATTTGGGTTTTACATCCTGATCCATGGCCAAAGGCCAAACACGAAAAACGTCGATTATTAAATCATGATTTTTTAAATTTGCTGTCAAAACACATTGGAAAAACCGGTAAAATCATCATAGGTACAGACCACTGGGAATATTATGATTGGATAAAAAACGAATCGGAAAAAACAAATCTTGAAATAAAATCAACCAACCTGGCCACTATAAAAACCAGATATCAAATCAAGAATAAAGCAGGAACATCCGGCCCAAAATATCTAATTTTTGGTAATCAGTAATCAAGAAAAAAACGCAATTTATCCCTAAATTCTGGTTTTTCACTTTCAACCAAACGAATCACTTGCTCCATACGATCAAAATTATTATTCAAAACAAAATGTAATTCTGTATCAGTGTTCCATTGTTGTAACATACCATATATCCGTCCAACAAAATCAGAACGATTTTTCATATCTTCTCTCAAAGTCAAAACTAAAGCCTTTGCATGAACATCTTGTAATTTTTGAAATATTCCCTGCCAATTATTTACATCAATATCTTGGATATCCATTATCGGATATAAATCATGTGCAAAAAACAAATCATCACGGACAACTGAAATTTTTTCAATAAAACTTTCAAAATCAGACATCCTTATAAAAATCTGAACACCATTGGCACCCTTTTTACATACATTTTTTATATCGGCAGCCAAATCGTACACAGCAGAATCTAAACCTTTTTGTCTGGGCTCAAATATAAACCTAGTCAAAATTTTTACATCAGACTTTTCAAGATATACCCACATCAGATTTACAATATCGTGTGGAACAGATACTAAATGAATATCGTTTTTTATAATATCATCCGCCATACCCGCTAAATCATTAGTATCAACAACATTACCGCACCACAAAGCAAGTCTTTTATCCGAATCAGAAAAAATTTCACTTATTTCTATCATTTTTATTTCTATTTCCAGTTTATCATAAAATATGATATAATAAAAATGAAATGAGAAATAAATTCGAACGATTTTTGTTAGCATTATTGCTCAGCTTGTCCGTTTTGCTGGGGCTTTCGTTCTGGCTAAACACAATATTTAGTTTTAATCTGTTTGATAAAGAACACTGGTCGGAATTGGCCAAGATGCAGGCAGAACAAATCCCTGTCAGTAACGGTTTTTACACTTCTTTCGTGGTTGCAGTACTTATATTCGTAGTAGGTTTATGTGTTATATATTCACCTGTGATAATACGCATATATAAAATGAAAAAGGAACACAGTGTATCAAAACAGCAAATGACTCTCCCTGTGGTAATTACCCCAGCTGTACAAAAAAACGATATTCCAACAAAAAAAATAGAACAGGAAAAATTTGATATGCCGGCACGTCCGCCAAAATTGAATTTGCCATCAAACATGGCGCAAATTGCAAAAGAGCGACATGAACAACAAAACAACGAAGTTACCCCAAAAACACAAGATAATTCACCACCACAATATGATTCTGAATTGGCACAAATATTTACTGATGCAGGTTATGTTGTAAAGAAGAACTTTGTAATTTCTGGTTTTTCATCGAATTTATTTGCTATCGCACCAAATGAAATATTGTGGATTGGCGCGTTTAATAAAGATATTGCAAAGTTACAAAACGCGGTTGACAGGTTACAATCTATTTTCCAAGAAACATTAGAAGATATAAAAATAAATATAAATACGTTCGTAGTGGACACAACTGGTCAACAACAACAAACTGATTCTATTTTTGTTTTTCACTCGTTGGAAGAACTTAAAAAATTTGTATCCGAATTGCCCCCTGTTTGGCCGAATGAAATGACAAATTCGGACCAAGAAAATTTTGATGCATATTCAGAATATATTGATACAATTATACAGTACGTTAAAAATATAGGGTAATGTATAAGCGATGCAATTAAATAAAAATCTTGCACTAGATAGACTTTCTGCGTTGGGGTTGGATGATATGCCTGTCATGGAATATACACCTAAACAATGCTCTCTTGATCCTGATTGGTTTAAGAAATATTCTGCATTACGTCGTGAATTTTTATCTTCTTTAAGCGATTCTTTGGAAGAGATTGCTTTCATGAATTTACCGCAAAATGAATTTATGGGTCTGATTATGGGACAATCATTACCAGACAATTTATCGATTCGTTTCAAAATACCACTACTGTGGGGTGGTGAATTAAAAATCGACAATATGTTTTTATGCATGACTTTTCCACATTCTCATAACCTGGACAGGTTTATTATAGAGCAAAGCGATGCAAAAACGGTATTTTTGCCAAATCCGGAAAAGAAAATATATTTAACAACCCACACTGGCGGTGGCGGTGCTGGTGGTAATGCAACATCTGACAGATTAAGCCAAAGTGCTTTTAATTTCATGTCTGGCCGGGGGAACGAATAAAAATGACAACATCTGAATTTTTATCTTTTATAAAATCTCGTGGGGCAAGCATTTTTCCTAGCACACAACAGACAGAAGTAGCTTTTGCAAATACGAAATTACAAAATATGCGTGCGGCTATGTTACAACCCTTTATGCTAGATTTATATGCTCATTGTTCTGGTATTACTCTGGGATCCGCTTGTATTTTTGGACCAACAGAAATCAAACGTGGCATAAAATACCCACTACCCTCTATCGAAAAGATCAATAATGATATGATTGGTAACAAAAATTTATTTGGTAAAACAATTTTTGGTCGTAACGATTTATTTTGGTTTGCTTTTGATGTTAACGGGAATTGTTTTATGTTAGATAATTTAACTTTATCAGTTTTAAAAAAATACGATGATCCGTATCGCGCAATGACAGATTGTTTAATAATTGGAAAAATATAAAATGCATAAAATTTCTATATCTTTATCAGGACACCAAACCAGTATTTCTTTGGAATCAGAATTTTTTGATATATTGAAAAAACTTGCTGATGAACGTAAAACTTCTGTTGCAGCAATTATTCAAGAAATTGATTCCAATCGAAAACCAGGTTCTAATCTCTCTTCTGAAACAAGGATATGGATATTGAAACAAATATTGAAAACATCAAAATAAATGACATCCATAAATTACGTCCAAATATTCTATACGGTGTAAAATGTGCCCCCCATACAAATCCATCCAAAGAACCATTTTGTCCGACAGATAACCAAGATATCACATTACCATCAGGTGTGACAAACGCACTTATTCCGGAATAATTTGCACGAACAACTGGTACCCCAGATTCAATAGCATATCTACGAACCATATCTAAATGTTGATAAACACCCGGTGTATTTCCAAACCAAGTATCATTAGTTATATTAATTATGGCATCTGGTAATGTATCATTTGGAATCAGAGAATCTGAAAAAATAATTTCATAACAAATCGCTGGTGCAAAAATAAAATCCCCAACTTCTGTATTTATTGTTATTAATTCTTTACCGTTTCCAGCGGTTAAATTAGCAGGTGTTGGTACCAAGCCACCAAATGGTCCATATTCACCAAATGGAACTAAGTGCGATTTACTGTATAAATGCTGAATTCTTCCACTTTGATCAGCCACAATCATGGAATTATAATGCTTACCATCTTTATATGAATTTGCCCCCATAATAACATTTGAATTCAAAATAGAAGAAAATTGAAAATCACCATTAACCACAGTATATGGATATGTAGTTTCTGGAAACACAATTATATCTGGCGTAACACTTTTATCATTTGTTGCCCAAATAAACAAATCACGAATTTTTTGATTGGCAATATTACGTGCATCTTCTCTGGATGACGGAATCTTGTATACGGCAGATTTAGCAGGCTGAACAATTCTTATTATTGGATAAGACGATACATTTTCCCTGTCTGATATTTTCATATTATGATACCCATAAAAACAACCTATTCCCATTAAAAACACATACATAATAAATACAAACCAACTTGATTTTTGTTTTTTATTACGACACAAATCTATCAAAGAAGCAATCAATCCAATAATAACAAAAGTCAATCCTATTGATCCCCACAAGGAAATAGAATTTATAACCACAGGCATATTCATTGTTATATTAGATATCGGATTCCATGGAAAGCCAGTTAAAAACCATTCACGACACCACAAAATCAATGTCCAAACAGTAGCAAACAAAATTGCTCTATACGGCGTTTTCCGCTGTATATAACGAATTAACGTAAACGGTAAAGATAATATCGCACCACACACTAAACCTATACCTATAAGTGCTGGTATAGTCCATATTGCGAATCGCGCTGTTAATTCCGGAACAACATATATTGAATTCAAAACCCACCAAAACATTGATATACCATAAAAGGCACCAAACGAAGAACTCAACAGCCATGCTTTACCAAAACTAACATTATTTTTTTGACTGGTTATTAACCAGTACATTGCACCGATACCAAACACAGATAAAAACCATAAATTAAATGGTGCAAAACCAAATGATGTAATTATTCCCAACAAAGCACTGCTGAAATACCACCAAAAACTATTTTCACGTATTTTCAAAGATTCTAATTTCGTGATAAATTTACCAGGGCAACAAGATTTATCCATACACCCTATTTCATCATCGTATGGATTTTTATATCCCAATTTTTTCAAAATTTGTATTTCTTTTGATTCCATTATTTCAGCTTCTTTATCTTTTATATGATCAAAGCCCTGTAAATGCAACATACCATGTACAACCATATGTGCTGTATGTTCTTCTACAGAAATGCCTGCGTCTTTTGCCTGTTGTTTCACAGTGTCCAAAGAAATAAAAATATCCCCCAACAAAATATCATCCCCCAACTCAAAAGACAGGACGTTTGTTGGTTTATCTATACCACGATATTGTTTATTAAGAATATGAATTTGTTTATCATTTACCAAATTAATAGAAACTTCTGAATCTTTGTATACAGCAAGAACAGCCGCATTGGCAATTTTTTCAAAATCTATATTATATTTTTTCCAGGCATTGTTTTCATAATTAACATAAACTTTCATAAACTACCCCTTTCAAACTATTTTTATCTATCAACTTGATAAATCTCTGATTATCTAATACAATAATTATACCATAAATAGAGATAAAGCAAAATAAAATGACAAGACCATTAGCAGATTTAATGCGTCCCGCAACAATTGATGAAATTGTTGGCCAAACCGATTTACTCGGTGAAAACGGTATTATTCGCCAAATGGTTAGTAATGGAAATTTATCTAATTTAGTTTTATGGGGCCCCCCAGGATGTGGCAAAACAACAATAGCACGTGCATTGGCTAATTCTGTAGATATGGATTTTGTTCCGCTTTCTGCTGTATTTTCTGGAACAGCAGACATCAAAAAAGTTATGGAAGCAGCACGAATGAATCGCGAGATTGGTCGTAATACACTTTTATTCATTGACGAAATCCACAGATTTAATAAAACCCAACAAGATACATTATTACCATACCTGGAAGATGGTACTGTTACATTTATTGGTGCTACAACTGAAAACCCCAGTTTTAATCTAAATAATGCATTACTTTCACGTTGTCATGTTTGCGTACTTAAACCGCTGTGTACGACAGATTTGTTGGCATTGATAGAACGCGCTGAAAAATTTTTAGATAAAAAAATACCGTTAACAAACGATGCGAAAGTACACCTTTGCCAAATGGCTGATGGTGATGCAAGATTCCTGTTAAACAGTATTGAATACATTGCATCTGCAAAATTCAAAAAAGATTTAACCCCTGAAAAATTAGACAGCACTATTCAAAAACGTGCACCAATGTCTGATAAGGATGGTGATGAACATTATAATTTAATATCAGCCGTCCATAAATCTTTGCGTTCATCTGATACGGACGCGGCTCTTTATTGGGTTGCGCGTATGATTACATCAGGTCAAGATCCACGATATGTATTACGTCGTCTTACACGATTCGCAATGGAAGACGTTGGTTTGGCAGATCCCAACGCAATGCAAATTGCGTTATCTGCGTGGCAAATTTATGAAAGAATGGGATCACCCGAAGGCGACATTGCTATAACTGAATTAGTTATATATTTAGCCACCGCCCCAAAAAGTATTTCTGCTTACAAGGCACAAAATGCTTCGTATAGAACCGCTCGCGATACAGGATCTTTAATGCCACCAAAAAACATTTTAAATGCCCCGACCAAGATGATGAAAAATATGGGTTATGGTGATGGTTATGTTTATGATCCAGAAACAGAAACTGGATGCAGCGGTCAAAACTGTTTTCCTGATGCGATGGAACGTGTAAGTTTTTATAAACCTGTTGAACGCGGTTTTGAACGTGAAATAAAGAAGCGTTTTGATTATTGGAATTCTTTTAGAAAAAACAAAAATTAGAATAATATTTTAATATCAAATCCGCCTTGGATTTCGTTTTCTTCAAATTCATAGTCGAAATGACCGACATATTGAGTATTTCCGTATTGCTTTACCAATTTCAAATTCAACCACTCTTGATTATTCAAAAGGTGTGTATTTGTAGATTTACGAAAATCGAACCCAAGACCAGCACGCCAATCATTTTTGAAACGGAAATAAGCTTCTGGTATAAAATTCAAATAAGATAATCCACGATCATTATCAAACACCCACGTAGATTTTACTGTACCAGCCAATGTCACGCCTACAAATCTGCGTCCAAAACGCAACCCTGCATAATATGAAGAATCAGCATATTCAGGTGTACGAACATGTGAAGAACCCCACACTTTCAAACCAAACAAAGCATCATAAATAATACGATAATCGCCATCACCATGATTCATACGGTATACACCACCAAGTTCAGTAGCAGAAAAACCATTTTCATGATGTCCAGAAAAATCCCATTGATAAAGAATATTAGCATGTACAACCAGATTATCATTTATACCATAATCAAGGTATTGGCCTGCCCTTAATTTTTCATCAACATAATTAACAAATGTATCAGATAAAAAATGATTATCAGCCGTCAAAAACAACGGATCCGAAGTATCTTTGGCTATGATGCTTTCAAATGTAGGTTGATTTTGTTCTGAACCAGATGACACATATTCTTCGGTAATCGCATTGTCTTCAACAGTTGTATCAGACAACACTACCCCAGCGCAATATGCATCAAACCCGAAACACATCACGACCAAAAATAATAATACTTTTTTCATCACCTGGTTCCAAAACACAATCAAAGATTAGATTAGAAATAAAAGATTATTTGTGCGCCAACCTTCCATTCATTATAATCTTTCATTTTATAATCACCTGTCGTATACACAGCAGAAGACGAAAGTCCTTCTGGATTCGCATCATAATTCATGTATTTCAAGGTCTTACCATCACCAGAATCATACAAAGACGTCGAAGCATACAAATTCAATGCGAAAGAATCACCCGGTTGCCAGCCAATTGCACCCTTGATATTCAACTGTTCATGCCAATCGTAATGACCGTAAATCAATTCACCATTAAATGTGAAATCTTTACCCAGAACAGAAAATACACCCAATCCACCTTCGACATAAAGGATATCTTTGGTATCTGTTGCGTATGAAAGCATTATATAATCGCCATCACTTTCAACATAAGCACCATATGTATCACCCTTGGTCAAACGTGAATATCCACCACGTGCCAAACCATATATTGTCGTTCTGTCAACTTTATAACCAGCCTTTAATTCACCAAGGAATGTGTTTGCTGTATCCCTTTGATGTTGATAATAAAGCGCAGCCATAGCAATCCAATCACTATTATCAACAAAACGATCCTGGATTCCAACCCCAAACAAATTCAAACCAGACTTAGAATATTTATCTGCCGGTGCACCATTTGACCAATCTTTGAACTGTATCTTAGTGCTGTCATATTGAGCCATAAGAATAACAGCCAATGTATCTGTGATACCAAAACTGAAATCTTCTTTTACCAAGAATTGCGTTGTTTCCGCTTTACCACTAAGATCTGATGGAAATAAAGTATTATGGTTTTCATCCTCGAATAACAGACCTGTATCTAAATCCAACATAGAACCATTTATAAAATCAAATTTAAAATTGTTTGTTGCATATGCAAAATCTGTAACTGAACCAAATCTGCCCTTTAACGGTTGAAAGAACGGATGTGCCAAGAAATATTTACGTTCTTGGGTAGAATATGTTCTTGTTGTCACCTGTCTTTCACGTGTAACATATGCATCATCATAATTCCTCGTATTATAATTTCTTGTATCATAATTGGAAGAATACACAGTACGTGAAGAACTCTGTCTTGGGGCAACATCATACGAACTGGCACGTGCAGGTTGTGAACTATAAAAATTATTTTGGATTGTATTCTTGTATCCACCACTTTTACGTGCAGTAGTTGTTGTTTTGTACGTACCAGTCTTGGCAGAACCAGTCGTGTAATAACCATCAGAAGATGATGAATTATATCCATACCCACCAGCCGCGACAGCAGGTGCAGCAGCAATTAAAGCCAAAACCATTGTATATATCTTCATAAAAAACTCCTTTTCATTTCTTTGATTATATCACAAAAAAACAATATATAAAAGATAAAAAAACAAAAAATCACATATTTTATAAAATGTGTCTTTTACCACCAGCATCAGGCGCGCTTACCACGCCTTCGTTTTCCATACGTTCAATAAGGGTGGCAGCCTTGTTATATCCGATACCTAATCTGCGTTGAATATATGAAATAGTAGGCTTTTTATCACGCAAAACAATCTCTTTAGCTTGTTCATACAAATCATTAGATTTAGCTTCTTTGGATTGCACCATACCTGGAACTGAATCTATTTCTGCGCCTTCTTCGCTTGTCACGCCTTCTGCGTATTCCGGTTCACCCTGTTCGCGCAAGAAACTACCTATCGCATTTAATTCTTCGTCAGCAATAAATGCCCCATGGATACGCACTGGAACGCGCCCTGCTTCACTGAACAACATATCACCACACGATAACAGGTTTTCGGCACCCTTTTCACCCAACGTTGTAATAGAATCAATCGCACTACGAGCCTGGAAAGAAATACGTGTTGGGAAATTAGCTTTAATAACCCCGGTTATAGTCGTTGCATCTGGTCTTTGTGTTGCCATAACAAGATGGATACCTGCCGCACGTGCCTTTTGTGCTATACGCTGAACACAAGCTTCTACTTCCTTACGCGCCAGCGCCATTAAATCTGCAACCTCATCAATAATAATGACAATATATGGCATATCTGACAAATCAACTTCTTGTTCTTCAAATTCCATTGCGCCTGTTTCTGGGTCGGTCCCGACAACAACCTGCCGGGTCAATCTTTCACCTGCAGCACGTTTAGCAGAAACAATTTCATTATAACTTTCTATGTTGCGTGCATTAACAACTTGCAATTGTTTATATCTTTCTTCCATTTCACGCACAGCCCACTTCAAGGCATTTACAGCAGCTGCTGGGTCCAATTTAACAATAGGTGTTATTAAATGTGGTATATCGTCCCAGAATCCAAAATCTACACCTTTCGGATCGATAATAATAAGTTTACATTTATCAGGTGTAAAATGATATACAATGGAAGTAATTATCGATTGAACAAACACAGATTTTCCGGACCCCGTACGTCCCGCAACCAACATATGTGGCATTTTTGCCAAATCAAAATACATAGGGTTTCCACCAATATCCACACCCAACGCAAGTGGTATTTTATATTTGGAATTTGCAAACAGATTATTATCAATAAGCCCACGATAACGCACAGTCTGACGTTTAAGATTTACCATTTCAACACCAATAAGTTGCGTTGATGGAATATGTGCTATACGAATATTTTCTGTCGCCATAGCGCGTGTCATATCTTTCACGGTCTTGCTGACATCAACCATACGAGTCCCGCTGTCTGGCATAAATTCGTAAAGTGTGACGATAGGCCCAGGATGAATACCAACAACTTCGCCATTTACACCGTATTCAGCAAAATGAATTTCCATTGCTTCTGCATTGCGTTTTAATTCAGGCGTAACAACATTTTTACCGAATACAGACTTTTCCAATAATTCAGGATCAGGTAATTCATATTCATGTTCTACCCCACCAACAACAGCCAAAGATTTTTTACGCGCAGTCTTACGACGCTTTGGTTTTTCTTCTTCCTCTTCACTTTCTTCTTCGTCTTCTTCCTGTTCTTCTTCATCTTCTACTTCTTCTTCCATTTCTTCATCTTCTTTTATTTTACGCAGATGAAAAGCAGTTAAACACCATTGTACCAGATTATAAGTTTTAATTAATGCCGCCTTTACATGATACCATTTAATATGTAGTAACATACCAGCCATTACAAAGAAGAGTAAAACCAATAAAATACCAACAGGAACCGCGACACCGCCCAACAAAGAACCTATGTCTGCCGAAACTATGGAACCAAAAAATCCTCCAAAACTTTTAGTTGGGAACATTAAACCAAATCCAGCGCACCCGACACATAATGTAACAAAACCACGTAACAAATTATATTCCGGTGCACGTTCTTCTTCCCATGCAATCAACAAACTAAGTCCGTATCTGCAAAAACAAATAAACAAGAATAATGCAGGAATAAATCCAACAACATACCTTACAAATGCGACTGTTCCACCAATCAATCCTTGTCCACCAAAGGAACCCTGAACTGCGACCCCAGACAAATAAGAACTGGCAAAAAACAAATTCAAAATCAACCACAACGAAAGCAAACAAATGATTAACCCCACCCCACGCAACGACAAATTGCGCAACACGGCAGAAATACTTTCTGGCAGAAACTTTGAATTTTTATCCATGAACCCTATTTTATCATAAAAATCATATAAAACAAAGAAATAAAAAATGGGGCATATTAAAATCAAATTTATATTTGCAAGACTATGTTTCTTATGTTATTATTCCCCAAACTAAACAAGGAAAAAGAGATGTTAGATTGTATAATTTTGGGTTCAGGCCCCGCCGGATTGACCGCCGCAATTTATTGTGGACGTGCAAAGAAAAATACAGTAGTTTTGGCAGGTGCCTCACTTGGTGGACAGACAGCAGAAATAGCTAAATTAGAAAATTATCCGGGTTGGAATGGTTCTGGAATGGAATTAATTCAATTTATGAAAAAACAAGCCGAATCTTTCGGTACAAAAATAGAATATACTGCCGCCAATGATATAAAATTTAATACAGATGGAACATATACTGTTGCTTGTGAAAACGGCAAAACTTTTGATTCTAAAACTGTTATTTTGGCAACTGGGGCAACCGCACGTAGATTAGAAATTGATGGTGCACGTGAATTTTTTGGTCGCGGTGTTTCTTATTGTGCAACTTGTGATGGTTTTTTCTATAACGGACGTGATGTATTGGTTATCGGTGGTGGAAATGCCGCACTTAATGACGCACTTTATTTAGCAGATATTGCAAAAAATGTCACTATTGTTTACCGCAAATCTGAATTTTTCCGTGCAGAAGCAGTATTACGCGACCGCATCGCTGAACGGGATAATATAAAATGTATGTTTAATACGGAATTAAAGTCTATTAAACAAAAAGATGGCAGTGATAGATTGATCGCAACAACAACCGATGACAAAGAAATCGAAACAGATGGAATTTTCGTCGCTATTGGACACGAAGCCAATACAGATTACTTATCTGAATCAATTAAACGCGATGAAATGGGACGCATTGCCCCAGAATCTTTACCAGCAGGCATATTTGTTGCTGGTGATGTACACAGCAATATAAAGATGCAAATTGCAACTGCTGTGGGAACCGGGTGCACGGCTGCAATGGATGCAATCGCTTATTTGAATTCCAAGGAATAAAAAAGGTATCAAAATGTTAGATTTAAAATTTATTCGTGAAAATAAAGATATTGTAAAAAACGCATGTGCGGTAAAAAATTTTCCAGATGTCGTTGACGATATTTTGGCATTGGATGTGCGTGTACGTGAATTAAAAACAATCACTCAAACAAAAACTGCTGAAAAAAACAAAATTTCTAAAGAAATTCCAACAAGCAACGACAAAGCAACTCTTATTGCTAAATCAAAACAAATCAGCGAAGAAATTGCTGCTGATATGGCTGAATTGGCTGAAAAAGAAGAAGTTTTAAACGACTTGCTTCATCGCGTTCCACAAATACCTTCATCTGATGCACCTGTTGGGGCGGATGAATCTGCAAACGTGGAAATCCGCCGTGTTGGAACACCACGTAATTTTGATTTTACACCACGTCCACAATGGGAATTGTTAGAAATGAATGGTTGGTGGTTACCTGAAAAAATTGCTAATATTTGTGGCACACGCGTTTATGCGTTAACTGGTGAGTTAGCAGAATTAGAATTAGCCGTACAAACATATGTTATACAAAAACTTATTTCCAAAGGTTTCAAATATATTGAATGCCCATCAATAACAAAACCACAAACAATCTTCAATGCAGGACATTTTATGGGTTCCGATTTGTCTGTTATGAATAATGATGTGTTTATGTTGGCTGATACAGACAGATGTCTTGCAGGTACTGCTGAAATTATCATCAATTCTCTTTATGCCGATGAAATATTGAATGAAAATGATTTACCAATGAAATTTGCTGGTTTTTCACCCTGCTTCCGTAAAGAAGCTGGTGCAGCAGGTCGTGATACCCGCGGAATCGTTCGTGTACATCAATTTAACAAGGTTGAACAATATATATTCTGCAAACCAGAACAATCGGATGAAATGCATGAACATTTATTAAACAACCTTTGCGAAGTTATGGAAGATTTCGAATTACCATATCGCGTGATTGCAAATTCAACTGGCGATATGGGATTCAACAAAGTAAAAATGAACGATGTCGAAGCATGGTTCCCTTCTGAAAACACTTACAGAGAATTGGGGTCTTGTTCATCCATCGGTCAATTCCAGGCACGCAGAACAAATACACGTTATCGTGAAAATGCAACAAATGAGGTAAAATTCGTTGCGACATTAAATAATACTGGTATTGCCCTGCCACGTGCATTAGTTCCAATTATAGAAAACCATCAAAATGCAGACGGTTCTGTAAACATTCCAAAGAAATTACAACCATTAATGGGTGGCCGCACTAAAATTGGTGGTAAACATTAAAAAACGCCCCAAACGGGGCGATTTTTATTATCATTATAAATTAAAAATTTTCAGTTTTATCAACATGATACATTAACAATTTAATATATTTATAAGTTATATTGTTTTTTGTGAGTTTTGTTCTTTCACAACGACATTATATTGATACTTTTTATCAGCTAAATCGTATAACTTTTTCAAATATTCAAAACCTGGTTCGTCGGATGAAAATACAGCAAATTTTTTAGCATCTTTTCGTACATCATACCCGTGCTCATACGATATTCCACCCCATACGCTTAATCCGAACACTTTTTTATCCATACGATAATTTATGCGAAATATTACTTTTCCTTCTGCACCTTTGACATAAAATTCAGAGAACAAATTTCGCAAAGTTTCATTAACAGAAATATTAGTGCTGGAATTTAAGATATCAAAACAAATCTGTATTAACGGATTATCTGCATCCTTTCTGACCAATTTATAATTTTCTCCAAGAATTGATTTAGCACTATCTTTTACATGCCAAAATGTCAAAATAGAAGCCTTGCGACGTTCATCGGCTAATTTTTGCTGTTTGCTTTTTTCTTCTGCAATACGTTGCAATTTTAATTTTTGCTGACAACCGTCTAAGATTACATTATATGCACTTGGGAAATAATCACGTTGCAATATAATATTGCCTGCATCAACAGACAAAACTAAAACTTTTTTCTTGTTTACATCGTCGTACACAACAAAATGTGTCTGACCACCATCATTCCCCCCTTCATAAACCCTTATATCTTTTGATTCTAAAAGTTTTTCACACATATCAATCAAATCTTTTTGAACATCTTGATGTTTTTGTGGAACCATACCACGAATTTTATTTTGTGCTTTTTCCAGAGCTTGTGTTTCTTTTCTTTTTTTACATTCATTATATTTTCTTAACAAAGTAGTCGCAAATAAATTCAGTAAATCCTCATCTGCATATGTAGCATTTATCTGTTCACTACCACGATCAGGTTCTAATGCAACCTGCCATGTAGCACGTCCTTTTCCACAAAAAGCATTTGATCCATATTCAGTAGAAACACAATATACATCAAAACAATGATCGTTACCTGCTGACAATCTATACCAATTGTTGTGTATTTTTGACACAGAAACATTTGTGTTATTCAAAACTTTCATTGCATCTTTTAATAAAACATTTATCTCTTCTCTATCTGGATACAATTCTTTTGCCATACCATAAACCTCTTGTTAACGGACCAGATACACACTGTACACCATAATCAAATCTTGTCAATTTTTTGATATAATTTGTTGAAATTACGAAAATATGGTATAATATACCCATTTGCGGTAAAAAACAAAGAAGACAGAAATGAAAATACGTAATATTGCTATCATTGCACACGTTGACCATGGTAAGACCACTTTGGTTGATAATATGTTGAAACAAGCGGGAACATTTCGTGAAAACGAACATGTTGAAGACCGCGTTATGGACAGTGGTGACATCGAACGCGAACGCGGAATTACCATATCTGCAAAACCTACATCTATTCAGTGGGGTGAATACAAGATTAACATCGTAGACACACCTGGACACGCCGACTTTGGTGGCGAAGTAGAACGTATTTTATCTATGGTTGATGGTGTTGTTTTATTGGTAGACAGCGCCGAAGGTCCATTACCTCAAACTAAATTTGTGTTATCAAAGGCGTTAAAATTAAATTTACGCCCTATTGTTTGTATTAACAAAATAGACCGTGGCGATGCCAGACCAGACGAAGTTTTAACAGAAACTTTTGATTTGTTTGATAAATTGGGTGCCACAGATTCCCAACTTGATTTCCCATATCTTTATGCTTGTGGACGCGATGGTTGGGCAATTCGTGATTTGAAAGATATTGATGATCCAAAGAAAGATTTGACCCCTCTATTCCAACTGATTGTTGACCATGTACCTGCGCCTGATTGTGGTGGAACAAGATGTCAATTAGATGCACCATTTAAAATGTTGGCCACTACACTAGAGGCAGACCCTTATGTTGGTCGTATATTGACAGGTAAAATTGAATCTGGCACGGTTCGCGTCGGTCAAACAGTTAAAGCAATCAATATGGCTGGTGAATTCATCGAAAACGCAAAAATAACAAAGATTATTGAACACCAGGGTGTTAACAAGGTCTCTCTCGACAGCGCATCTGCTGGCGATATTGTTGTTGTTGCCGGATTTTCAAAGGCTACTGTGGCAGATACACTTTGTGATCCATCCGTCACAGAACCAATTCCTGCTATGCCTATTGATCCACCAACATTAACCATGACATTTTTTGTAAACACTTCGCCATTGGCTGGTAAAAGTGGTAAGAAATTAACTTCACGTATGATCGGCGAAAGACTGTTCCGCGAAGCAGAAACAAACATCGCACTAAAAGTTTCACAAAGCGCAAATAATGAAGCTTTCGAAGTTTCTGGACGTGGAGAACTGCAATTAGGAATTTTGATTGAAACGATGCGTCGTGAAGGCTTTGAATTAAGTGTCAGTCGCCCACGCGTTGTTATGCAAACAAATGAAAATGGTGAAAAATTAGAACCAATCGAAGAAGTTGTTATCGATGTAGATGATGAATTCAGCGGTGTTGTAATTGAAAAGATGACTAAACGCAAAGCAACGATTACCGAAATGAAACCATCTGGCATTGGTAAAACACGTATCGTATTTTCTGCACCTTCACGTGGATTGATTGGATATTTATCTGAATTCAGAACAGATACACGTGGTACAGGAATCATGAACCGCGTATTCGATAAATATGATGTTTATCGTGGACCTATTTCACAATATCGCCCAGGCGTATTGGTATCTATGGAAGCAGGTTCAACAACAACATATGCATTACACAATTTGGAACCACGTGGTGTTTTATTTGTTGGCCCACAAACCGAAGTTTATTCTGGTATGATTGTTGGAGAACACAGCAAAGAAAACGATATAGAGGTTAACCCAGTTCGTGGTAAACAATTAACAAATGTTCGTTCAGTAACAGCTGATGAAAAATTGTTCTTGGCACCACCAAGAAAAATGTCGCTTGAAGAAGCGTTGTCTTATATCCAAGATGACGAATTGGTAGAAGTCACCCCAAGCACAATTCGTCTGCGCAAAAAGGAATTGGACAGCACGCGTCGCAAGAAAGCATATCGCTTTGCTGAAACAGATTAATTCACAATTAAAACAGCATAAACTGACAGTTTTTACAATAAAATATCTGTTTTGTCTTCTGCGACAGCGGCATATAATCCATCATATCCATTGATATATTTCAATTCAAACATATTTTCAGTATCAAATTTCATCATTGCTTGGAACAAACCTTGGTCAACACAAACTAAATCATGTTTTTTCATTATTTTTCGTGTTCGTTCAAAAGCATTATAAAAATCATGCGCCATTTTTTGTGGCACCATAAAACATCCACCCGGCACATCATAATCTGCATTAGTCATCGCAATATCAATCATATTTTGTTTTGCTAAATTTTGTGCATTTGCAGGTTGAATTGGTTTCACAAACAAAAATTTACAAACATTATATACAAACCGCGGAACAAAATGCGGTCTTGATTTTCCAAGTGTCACAGCAATCGTCATCTTTACACGTTCTGGTTTTGCAGAAATATGTCCCACCCAATTATGCCACACCTTAGAATTTTCATATCTTTGACTCATTGCACCAGCATCAATCCACATAAAATAACCACTTTTAAACTTGTTATGTTTTGCAGCCCAATCTATGATTGCAGGTTTTGCCCACATCAGTGGTAAATAATCAACCCATACTTCTGGCGAACGATGGTGTAAAAAATATCCAACATATTTTTTCATTTTATACATAATCTCTCGACAAGATTCACGTTCATTCCAATGCGGTAAATCCTGTAATTTCATAACACGTATATTTAATTTTTCCGCCAAACCAGCTTTTTTCAAATATTGTTCGGTTTCTTTATCACACCAAATTGCGATATTGTTAAATGTTTCACATAACTTTTTTAAAGATGCTAAATAAAATTTTTCAAAATTTCTGTTTCCGCCTTTTATCTTTGCTAAATCACCCTGTTGTGGCATCTTAAATAGCATCGTGCAAAATGTTATATCTTTTCTTTTATTATCATATGTCACAGCCATATGTTTTCCCTTTCATTTATTCAGCATCAGTATGAAATAATTCCCTATAAAAATCAAGACATCTTGCAAAACTTTAATAAAAATTGTATATTATCTATTAAAGAAATTATTCATGTCACAAAATAAACGACTTTTTTTATTTGCTGGTTTTGATAAAGATGGCATTGTTGATGATGCATTGATTTATTATGTATCCAAACTTTCTGAATATGGTGATGTAATTGTTTGTATGGATAATGATTTACAAAAATCTGAAACTAACAAATTAAAACCTTATACTATATCAGCGCTTGCCTGTCGTCATGGCGAATATGATTTTGGTTCTTATAAACGTGCATATCAATATGCGCATGATAAAAACTTATTACAAAATTACGATTATGTTTATTTAGTCAATGATTCTGTGTTTGGTCCGATGGTTAATATAAATAACACGTTGACAGAACTGGAAAAATTATCAACAGACGCGGCTGGTTTGGTCATATCAAAACATCAAACACATGAATTTATGGAATCTTGGTTTGTCAGATTAAATAAAAAAATATCTATGTCAAAATGGTTTAATGAATTTATATCTTCTGTCCATCAAGAATTAAGCAAAGCAAAAATAACAATCCACTATGAACATGGACTGAGCAATTTGATAAAAAACAATGGTTGTTCTTGGGGTGGTTTATACAGTGTATACGGCAGAAAAACCTATAATAAACCTAAATCTCTTTTTATACACGGATGCCCTTTTATCAAAAAAACTTCTTTTACTCGACACAACGGCGCATTGGGTAAACAAATTAAATATATATTACGACACAGTGATAAAAATGCTGCGACCTCTGTTATAGCAACCGCAAACCGTGTTTATGGTGAAAAATATATGAATTGGTTTTTGACATCTAATCCTATAAAAATATTATGGCGAAACATGACATACGGAATTAAAAAATTAAAAGACGGAAAATTATGAAAAAATTAAAAAAAATAGCAGCGATAACAATGGCACGTGATGACGAATTTTTCTTGTCACGTTGGATTGCTTATTACGGCAAAAATCTGGGCACAGAAAATCTTTATATAATCTTAGATGGCACAGACCAAAAAATCCCGGAAAACGCTGGCAAAGCACATATAACTAAATTACCACACGAACAATTATCTAGAAAGGCTGGTGATAAATATAGAATAAACCAAATATCCAACATGGCGCACGAATTATTAAAAAAATATGATATTGTTATCGGCTGTGACAGTGATGAGTTTTTAATTGTCGATCCAAAAACTAAACAAGGTCTCGCAGAATACTTATCACATAAAAAAATTAAAACCTCTGCTTCGGGGCTTGGGCTTGATATCGGGCAACACTTGTATAACGAGGCTATCTTAGACAAAGAAGCACCATTCTTAGAACAACGTGAATACGCCCTGCTTTCTACACGTTATACAAAACCAGTTGTAATAAATAAACCAGTTAGATGGGGCAGCGGATTTCACAGCATCAAACACCATAATTTCCACATAGATAAAAATTTGTATCTACTTCATTTTGGCGCAATCGATATGGATATGCTGATTGAAAAGGCGAAAAAACGCGGTGCAGATTGGGTTAACCACCTTAAAAGACGTGGCAATGGAACAATAAACACAGTTACAAAATCGAAACCAAAATCTGAAAAATGGCTGAATATGGCACGTATTCTACAAACGTATACACGTCCAATTTATGCCTTGCGCAAACCTGCAATGTTCGGTCTGAAACCAGTTGTAAAAATACCGAACCGCTTCAAAAAATCAGGTGTATAACTTATGAAAGACGAAAAAATAGATATTGTCTATTTATGGGTAGATGGCTCTGACAAAGAATGGCAGAAAATTCGTAATTTTTGGTATGATAAACTTCAAAACAAAACCGTAGAAAACGCAAATAATTTAAATGCCGCACTTTATCGAGATAACGGCGAATTAAAATATTCTTTACGTTCTGTTGCTGAATGCATTCCATGGGTCAATCATATTTATATAATTACCGGATTTAACCAGGTCCCAAAATGGTTGAACACAAAAAATCCAAAGATTACAATTGTTCCACACAGCCAAATTATGCCAAAGACAGCAATACCAACATTTAATTCAAATTCTATAAATTTATGCATATCGAATATCAGTGATTTATCCGAAAAATTCATCATATTAAATGACGATACTTTCTTTAATAAAAAAATTAAACCTTCGTTTTTCTTTGATAAATACGATCGTGCAATTGTGTTATATAATAAACACAAAGATATACAAAAAGACATAAACAAATGGATGGCAAGTGTAGACAGATACACACATACACTGATTTTATCAGCATTAAAAATCAAAGAAATTTTTAGTAAAACATATTTACATTATCGCCCTTCCCATGGTATTGATCCATATATAAAATCTTCTTTCATTGAATGTAGAAATCACCCGTTAGTAAAAAAACAACTGGACAAACAAGTTCTTGAAAAATTCCGTACACGAAATGCTTTACAAATATGGTTAATGGAATTATATGCCAAAATGACTAATAAAGCAGTGTTCAAAAAAGCACGTGGATATAAATCTGGACGACATTGGTTTTCAAATTTTATATATAATACCGTATTCTTTCGTGCAGTACGCAGATCACCTGTGTTCTGTTTTGATGCAAAAATGTCTAAAAATTCTATTAAACACGCACCTATATTTTGTATAAATGATTCAAAATATACCACTGATGAAACAATCAAAAATAACATTGAATTTTTACAATCACGATTCCCAAACAAATCAGAATTTGAAAAATAAAAGCGGTTTAAAACCGCTTTTATTATTTTATAAAACCATAAATCTTTTCACGTAAATCATACCATTCATTCGGCACATCATTAAATATGCCCATTTTATTCATTTCAATAAACTCATTACGTGCTTCTTTGATTTCTTCATCTGTTTTAAAGTACTTTAATTTACGAAAAGCCCAATTTATGAAATACCACATAAATTGACTTTGCCATTTTTTCATTTGTTCTGGTGTTCCCTTTTCAGAATATAATTTATATGCGGATTTTATACCCACACATAAACATTTCATAATGCGTAATTGCTTTGCAGACAAAACAATTCCACCAAAATTTGGTATATAATAATAAAGTGGTAATGGCGCAACAGTCACACGTGGTTGCTTTAACATAACCTCACTCCACCAGGGGAAATCTTCAAATAAAATCCCTTTGATAAACGGAATATCTTTTATCAAAGATTTTTTATAAATGTTTTTCCAAACCTGACAATGTTTAATCAGCCATTTACGATTAGGATTTGTTTTATTATGTGTCCGCTCAGTTGCCAATTCAAAAACATCATCTACTGTCTTGGTTTTTATATTATCAACCTTATATCTTTTTTTCATTCCACGAGGCACAACATTATCAGTATCCATACGTAAAAAATGCCGAACCATCAATCGCGGACGATACATTCTGTCATATTGAAAAGACAAAATATCAGAATTGTTTTTTTCAATCAAATTATATGCTATTTCCATTGTTTGGGGATGAATAAAATCATCGCTGTCCAGATACATTATATATTTACCTTTTGCGTATGGCATTCCTGCATTACGTGCATCAGAAAGCCCACCATTTTCCTTATGAATAACGACAAATCGGTTATCTTTTTTAGCATATTCTTCTGCAATTTCACCAGATTTATCAGGACTGCCATCGTCGACACAAATTGCCTGCCAATCTTCAAAAGTTTGATTTAACACAGAATCTAAACATCTGCGCAAATACTTTTCAACATTATACATTGGTATAATTATTGATATTTTTGGTTGCATCTTTGCCCCCTTTTTACATTTTATTTATCATGACATCAGCAAAAGAACCCGGTACCGGATTATCGGAACCACGATACGTTGTTTTTTGGAAGAAAGCACCACTGGTCACTTCATCAAACACTTTTTTATCAAAAGGTTTATTTTGATATTCCCACCAAAGCGCATGTGTTGGATCTTGTGCTACATGTGGCATTTGTTCAAAATATTTCTTTGCCCGTTCATCATTTTCAACCAAAGTTTTAAATAATAATTGATGCATAAAATAATCAAAAATATGATTTTCGTGCATCCAATAATCAAGTATCATCGAACGCCAAGCAGCCAACAAATACGCCCCCTTACGTGCCCTTATAAAACAATTTTGCATAAAGCTATATGGACTGCCACCGATATTGTAATTATCACCAGTCAAATATACAAAGAAATCTTGCTTTTCAATCCAATCAGGTATTGGTGCCGTCACAAACCCAGTAGAATCTAACCAATAACCACCATATTTATATAACAATTCTACACGACAAATATCAGCAAAATGAGCATGCCCTATTTTTCCATCTTTATATTTTTGAACAATTTCTTTTGGCAAAGATATATAATCAAAAACAGATTTAGCATCTAGAACAACCAATTCTTGTTTACAATGCCTGCGTACACTGCGATAACAAGCCTTTACCAATGCAGGTGCATTTTCTTCACCTTGTAACCAAATTGTAAATATCTTATCATTTTCATCATCTTTGACAGGCTTGGTTTCAGGAACATCCGCAACTGTTTTTAAATATCTTTTGAAATACTTCGTAACGACATCAGCGGTCAAATCTGTTCGTATCTTGCGTCTTTCTATGCGCGATTTCCAAAAAGGATTAAAAACATGTCCCAATAATACAATCTTGGTCATTGAAAAAAATCGTGCAGGTTTCATATTTACCCCCTTTTGTATTAAATTCAGGCGACGCAATGCGCCGCCCAAAGATTTATTCATCAATTACAACTTCGTCGTCTTCGACAGGCCCAGTTGTCATCTCTTCGGCGATACCATTTGCCTTTGCCATAATTTTATCAAGCAATTCTTTTTGTGCGTCAGCATGATCTTTTAACCATTGACGCGCGTTGGCTTCGCCTTGCCCGATACGTTCATTATTATATGAATAGAACGAGCCAGCTTTTTCGATAAAATTATATTTAACACCCATATCTAAAATTTCACTTATTCTAGAAATACCTTCGCCATACATAATTTTGAAATCAACTGTTCTGAATGGTGGAGCAACTTTGTTCTTAACAATTTTTACACGTGTTTCATTGCCGATAATATTTTCTTTATCTTTTATCGCACCAGTTCTGCGTATATCAAGACGAACAGATGCATAAAACTTCAAAGCATTCCCACCAGATGTAGTTTCTGGATTTCCAAACATAACACCTATCTTCATACGAATTTGGTTAATAAAGATAAGCAATGTATTACTGCGCGAAACACTGCCCGCTAGTTTCTTTAATGATTGAGACATCAAACGCGCAGTTGTTCCAACAAAAGAATCACCGATATTACCTTCCAACTCAGCCTTTGGCACCAATGCGGCCACAGAATCAATTACAACAACATCAACCGCGCCAGATTTAATAAGAGTATCCGCGATTTCCAAAGCCTGTTCCCCAGAATCAGGTTGAGAAATAATTAAATTAGCAACATCTACACCTAATTTTTTTGCGTATGATGGATCCAAAGCATTTTCAGCATCAATATATGCACATGTACCACCTTTCTTTTGTGCCTCTGCCACAGCATGCAAAGCCAATGTCGTTTTTCCAGAACTTTCTGGTCCATAAATTTCAACTATACGACCACGTGGATAACCACCGATACCAAGTGCAATATCCAACCCCAATGAACCAGATGATATCGCTTCAATATTTTGTTGTGAACCATCACCCATCTTCATGATGGCTTCTTTACCAAACTGTTTTTGAATTTGTGCTAATGCAGATTCCAAAGCCGGATTTTTTGCCGGTGTACTTTCTTTTACTACTTCTTTTTTTGCCATAAAACAACCCCTTTTCTTTGTAATAAAATCATACAAAGAAAAAAGCCATAAAGCAAGGTATATATTTTATTTACGTGACCACAAAACAATTGTTGACAAAACACCCATAACCGCGGTTATCAGCCAAACCGCAGATGTAGAATTAAATATCGCGATACAAATTCCACCGAATATCGGCGCAATAACACTTGGGAAATTTACACTTGTTCTGAAAATCCCATAAAACTTGGCTTGATGCTGTTTAGGCATATCATCAAAGAACAACAAATCGTGACAAGCTTCCATAAAAGCACCTGATATTTGCCACAACACAAATATAGCCAATAATGCATAGCCTGTCATAAAAGTAGCGAACACAGAAAATATCGCGAAAGAAACAAAACCTATGGTTAACCAAATTTTTACCCCGTACTTTTTTATCAATCGCCCAATAAAAGATTCTATGATTATATAAGGCAATATTCCCAATGACAAAACAATCCCCAAAGTTTCACTGGAAAAACCATTTTCTATAACAACAATTGGAACATAAAGATAGCGCATTGCACGCAACGCGTAATAGCCGAAATTCACCGTATACGCACGCAACATACCATCTTGCTTAAAGAAATGTAATGCTGTTATACGCAAAGCACGCCACGTCTTACGCATATTAACACGTTTTATAACTTTGTCTTGTTGAACAATTCCGAAATGTTTAAAAAATAATAATCCAGAAAGATATACTAAACCTGCTGCCATCAATGGCATTCTGTAATTACCATTAAAGAAAGAAACCACAGTCATAGCAAACATTGGAGCCACCAAAGCCCCAATATTTACCCACAACAAATATCGCGCATGTAATTTTTCCATCCCTACACCTTTGGAAAAATCAGATATAAAAAGAGGCAACAATATATTTAATAAAGTCAATGCGAATTGTGCCATAAAATCTAAAGTGATAAAT
>JAEEGL011552406.1_pt1 | contig 36881 bp, 31 predicted proteins | sample 9134231 | NCBI WGS metagenome assembly JAEEGL01 (sample SAMN16246548, study PRJNA631951) | gut metagenome | biome: gut microbiome; feature: rumen; material: fiber-attached | host: Bos | place: Iran: Karaj | collected 2018-10 | reverse complement strand
TCCCGGCTGTGAAGGGTCTGTTTGAGAGCCCCACCAACATCAACAACGTGGAAACCCTGGGGAACGTGGCTCAGATTATTCTGCAAGGTGCGGACTGGTTCAAGGCCATCGGCCCGCCTGCTTCCACGGGTACCAAGGTGTTTGCTCTGGGCGGTAAAATTAACAATACCGGTCTGGTGGAGATCCCCATGGGCACTCCCCTGCGGACCATTATCGAGGATATCGGCGGTGGTATTCCGAACGGCAAGAAGTTCAAGGCTGTGCAGACCGGCGGTCCCTCCGGCGGATGCATTCCGGCCAGCCTGCTGGACATTCCGGTGGAGTATGACACCCTGACTTCCGTAGGCGCCATGATGGGCTCCGGCGGTATGATCGTCATGGACGAAGACAACTGCATGGTGGATATCGCCCGGTTCTTCCTGGACTTCACGGTGGATGAAAGCTGCGGCAAGTGCACTCCCTGCCGGATCGGTACCCGCCGTATGCTGGAGATCCTGGAACGCATCGTGAACGGCAAGGGCGAGGAAGGCGACATCGAGAAGCTGGAAAACCTGGCCGAGAACATCAAGAATTCCGCTCTGTGCGGTCTGGGCCAGACGGCTCCGAACCCCGTGCTGAGCACCATCAAGTTCTTCCGCGATGAGTACGAAGCCCACATCAGGGAAAAGCGCTGCCCGGCTCATCACTGCCAGGCCCTGCTGAACTATGAGATCACCGATGCCTGCCGCGGCTGCACCCTGTGCGCGCGCAACTGCCCGGTGAACGCTATCAGCGGCACGGTCAAGCAGAAGCATGTGATCGACACCACGAAGTGCATCAAGTGCGGACAGTGCATGACCAACTGCAAATTCAACGCCATCATCAAGAACTAAGCGTGACAGGAGGAAACAACACATGGAAAATCTCGTTAAACTGACGATTGACGGCATCAATGTGGAAGTTCCCGCCGGCACGACGGTTCTCGAAGCCGCGAAGAAGGCAGGGATCAAGATCCCCACACTGTGCTATCTCAAGGACATCAACCAGATCGGCGCCTGCCGCATGTGCGTGGTCGACACCGGTGCCCGTGCCTTCGGCGCGGCCTGCGTGCTGCCCGTTTCCAACGGCATGAACGTCAAGACCAACACTCCCAAGCTCCGCGATGCCCGCAGGGTCAACCTGGAGCTGCTGCTGAGCAACCACGACAAGAAGTGCCTCTCCTGTGCCCGCAACCAGAAGTGCGAGCTGCAGCAGATGTGTATCGACCTGGGTGTGGAGGATACAGATACCTTCAAGGGCAAGATGAACGAGTATGAGATCGACGATCTGAGCCCGTCCATCGTCCGCAACAACAACAAGTGCATCCTGTGCCGCCGCTGTGTGGCCGCCTGTATCAATACACAGGCAGTCGGAGTTATCGGCCCGGTGAACCGCGGATTCAAGACCCAGATCAAGAGCGCCTGGGGACAGAGCCTGAATGACGTGGCCTGCATCAACTGCGGACAGTGCATTGCCGCCTGCCCGACCGGCGCCCTGTACGAAAAGGACAGCACCAAGGAAGTCTGGGATATGCTGGCGAACCCGGATTACATCACGGTCGTACAGCCGGCTCCCGCCGTGCGCGCCGCCCTGGGCGAAGAATTCGGCATGCCGATCGGAACCTCCGTTACCGGCAAGCTGGCCGCCGCCCTGCGCAGGCTCGGCTTCACCAAGGTATTCGACGTTGACTGGGGCGCTGACCTGACCATCATGGAGGAAGGCACCGAGCTGCTGGGCCGCCTGAAGAACGGCGGCGTGCTGCCGATGATCACCTCCTGCAGCCCCGGCTGGATCAAATTTTGCGAAACCTACTACCCGGAATTCATTCCGAACCTGAGCTCCTGCAAGTCTCCCCATGAGATGGAAGGCGCCATGATCAAGAGCTACTGGGCGGAACGCGAAGGGATCGACCCCCACAAGATCCGCGTGATCTCCGTGATGCCCTGTACCGCAAAGAAGTTCGAAGCCAAGCGGCCCGAATTGGGTCACGACGGCATGGCGGACGTGGACGCGGTCATTACCACCCGCGAGCTGGCTCACATGATCAAGCAGGCAGGTATCGATTTCCTGAACCTGCCGGACGAAGACTTTGACAACGTACTGGGCGAAAGCTCCGGCGCGGCCACGATCTTCGGCGCGACAGGCGGCGTTATGGAAGCAGCGCTGCGTACCGTGTATGAAGTGGTGACCGGCAAGACGCTGGATCCCGTGGAATTCCACGAGGTTCGCGGCATCAAGGGCGTGAAGGAAGCTGCCGTAAAGGTTGGCGACCTGACCGTGAATGTTGCTGTTGCCCATGGCACCGCCAACGCCGCGAAGCTGCTGGACAGCATCAAGAACGGCGAGAAGACCTATCAGTTCATCGAAGTCATGGCCTGCCCCGGCGGCTGTGTCACCGGCGGCGGACAGCCGATCGTCGATGCTCAGACCCGTTTGGAGATCGATCCCAAGGCAGTCCGTGCCAAGGCCCTGTACGACGAGGATGCCGGCAAGCCGATCCGCAAGAGCCATGAGAACCCCTCCGTGAAGGCGGCCTATGACAACTATCTGGGCTCGCCGAACAGCCACAAGGCTCATGAGCTGCTGCATACGACCTATACCGCGCGCGCCAAGTACAGCAAATAATCCCGCTACACAAAAGGGACCGGATCAGATGATCCGGTCCCTTTTCCCATTCCGCCGCAGCGGAATGGATACTTTATTCCTCGGGCTCAACAAACGGGGTCCATACGTGGGACTTGAACATGGCGACATACTGTTTGTACCGCCAGTGATACCGCCAGGTGCCTGAGGTGCAGTGATAGTTGGTAAAGTTTGATTCACAGTCCGGATGGGTTTCGAGGAAGTGATCCTTGGTCTCCTTCGGCATGCGGTTGTTCTGCGGAGACCAGAAACGTTCCAGCTGCGGAAGGGCGTCCAGGGGAGAAAGATCCCGGACTTTGTCGCAGCGGGAGATGTTAAGATCCAGAAGCTCGGTACAGCTCTGCAGGGGAGTCAGATCGGAAAAATCGTTCATGAATATCTCAAGGTACTGCAGGTGCTTCAGATCCGAAAGAGGGGACAGATCCGAAATATCATTATCCGCAAGGATCAGGATGCGCATTTCCGGAAAATCCCGGAGAAAGCTGAGATCGGTGACAGCGTTATGACCGAGATCCAGCGCACGAAGTCCTTTTGCGTAATGAAGCGGGCCGAGCTCATCAGAGGTCAGCTTATGACCTTTTCCGATGGACTTTGCCGTGGAGTAGGCTGTCGCGTCACTGGCAAGGGAGTAGGAGCCGGGCAGACGGATCAGCCAGACAAATTCTATTTCCGGATACTTGTCGATGAGAGGCGGGATCTCCTTGTTGCCCAGCTCCCGGTGGCCGGAAACATTGATTTTTTTCACACCCGGAAGCAATTCGATCAAGGCTTCCAGATCAGAGACGGAAATGCTTTTTTTGCTTTTGTTCAGATCAAGCTCTTCAGCCGATTCGGTGAAGTCCGCTTTTCCCCAGGAGGATTCAAAGCGGAGGGTCCCGTCTTCCGGAAGCGCACTGCGGACGGAAAGAAGCTGAGAGGGAGAAAGACTGACTTTTCCCAGATCGATTTCCTTCAGGCCGGGAAGCAGAGAAATCAGCAGGCTGACATCCTCCGGACTGATACGGGCCTGACCCGAACTGAAATCCAGCGTTTCAGCCGATTCGGAAAAGTCGGCATTATTCCATGTGTTTTCAAAGAAAAGCTGACTGCCGGCCGGCATGGCATCCAGGAGCTTTTTCAGATTCTGCGGCTTATAGCTGACATGACCTATGTTCAGCTGCCGGGGCCGGTTTTCTTTGATATATTTCAGAGTCGCGTTCAGGCCTTTGAATTCCGTAACTTCCGGACGTTGACCCGCCGCTTCGGAGATGCAGGGGAATACGGCGGAAAGGCAAAGCAGGGAAATCAGAAAGAGAATCAGGCTTTTTTTCATGATCCTGTCAGCTCCTTTTCGGAAACAGAACAAAAGCGCAGAAGGGTGAAACCCGACCGCATACCGTCAGAAGAAATATTATAAGAACGGATACCGCATGTCAAGGCAGGAAAGCGGAATGAACACCCCGGGTCTTGAATTATAGAAGGATCCCTGTTAAAATATTATCTATTATATGATCCAAACATACAATTCCAGAGAATGAACGGGGGTTTACCCATGATTCATGGGAAAAGAAGGACCATCGGTGTTTTCAACAACAGAACGGACAATTATTTCAATGAGGTCGTTTTCCGGAAAATCCAGGCGGAAGCAAAGCGCCTGGATTATGACGTGATCGTTTTTTCCACCGTCGGATATCATCAGAGCAATAATTATTACGATACGCAGGAAAAGGGAATGCTGTCCTTCGCGCCGGTGGAGCAGCTGGACGGTATTCTGGCCATGCCGGATACCTATGAACTTCATGGCTTCAGGGATGACCTGATGAGCATGCTGAAGGAACGGGTGCATTGCCCGATGGTTTCCGTCCGCTACAGGAATTTCCCCGGCGACCGGGTCTACACGGACGATTATTCCGCTATCCGTATGCTGATGGAGCACCTGACGGAGGCACACGGCGCGAAAAAAATCTGTTTCATGGCCGGATATCAGGGACATCCGGACAGTGACCTGCGGCTGAAAATATTCCGGGAGGAGATGGAAAGACGCGGACTGGAGGTCCCGGAGGCGGCCGTGTGTCATGCCAATATGTGGCTCAGCGACGGTCCGATCGCCTACCGGCAGTTTTATGAGGAAAACCGTCTTGACCCGGACGCCATTATCTGCGCCAACGACTATATGGCCATCGGTCTTGTCAACACGCTGAACAGGAACGGGATCCGTGTCCCGGACGACGTGATCGTGACGGGCTATGACAATGTGGATAATTTCAATGTGAGCAATATGACGCTGACGACCGTCGCGCAGGACTACGAGCTGATGGTTTCCCAAGCCATGGAGCTGCTGGACAGGAAGATCCGCGGGGCGGTCAGGGACGAAGGAAACGCGGCGGGGGAGGCGATCGGCTTGCCCGGCCGCCTGGTGCTCGGGGAAAGCTGCGGATGCGGAAAAACAAAGCACAGCGCGATCAACGCTATGCTCCGGCTGAACGCGTCCGGGCTGAACAGAATGCGGGACAATGAAAACAAGATCACCTATCTGAGCATCGAGCTGAGCACCTGTGAAACCCTGCAGGAGCTGCACGATATCCTGCTGGGAGATCTTACGGTCCAGGATGCATCCGGAAGAAGGGATTTCCATCTCTGCCTTTTTGAACAGGAAAATGAAGAGGAAGAAAAAAAAGAACGATCATTTTCCGAGGAGATCACGGAACGGGCATGCCTTGTGACAAGCGTCAGAAACAGGCAGGACGGCGGAATGCCTATGATCAGCTTTGACACGGGCTGCATTGTCCCGCCGATGCTGGAGGACGCCGGAGAGGCTCAGGTCTTTTTCCTGACGCTGCTGCATCAGAAGGATCATACGTTCGGATACGCTCTGACCCGGTATGACGACGGAGCCGTGCCGGATGAATTCTTCCACCAGTGGAACGTCATTATATCCGGAGCGCTCTGGAACATGCATGCCAGGAAACAGCTGCTTGAATTGTATGAGGAGCGCAGGATCAGCAGCGTGACCGACATGATGACGCGCATGTTCAACCGGCGGGGACTGGAGGAGCAGCTGAACCCCCAATGGAATTCGCTCTGTATGCGGAGAGAAAACATCGCCTGTATCTACTTTGACGGCGACAACACCAAGAAGATCAACGACAATTATTCACATCTTGCCGGAGACTTCGCGATCGTTACCCTGGCACGCGCCATCCGCCATGCCGCACCGGAAAACGCCGTTCTGGCCCGGATGGGAGGAGACGAGTTCCTGGCTGTGCTTCCGCAATCCGGGAAAAAGACAGCGGAGCAATTTGCCATCCGGTTTGAAAAAGAACTGAGAAAGCTGAACGTGGAGGCAGACAGAACCTTTACGGTGGAATGCAGCTACGGGATCTATGTGACCCGCCTGAATGAGAATTCCACGATCGAGAAGATGATCCAGGAAAGTGACGCGCGGATGCACGCGGTCAAGTGCGAGCGGCACGCGGAACGGAAATGATTTTTTCCTTAGGACAGGAGAAACGAACAAAAACATAAAAGATACCAAAAATGTACGATCTGGCTGAAAAGGGAAGAGGATTATCCGCTTGAGAAAACCCGAAAGAAATGATAAAATTATCAGGTTAAAGGAAACGGGGGAGCGGAAGGAATGCCGGAAATCAGAGAACTGATTCAGGAAGGAAAGGGAAAACGGGTCTACGCGACGGACGACCCGGATCTGGCTGTCGTTTATTACAAAGACGAAGCTATGGCCTTTCACGGCCTGAAGCGGGGCCGCATTATCGGCAAGGGCGAGGTCAACAACGCCATTTGTGAGCATCTCTTCACCCTGCTCCGGGAACACGGGGTGGAGAACCACTTCGTACGCCAGCTGGACGCCAGACAGAGCCTTGTGCTGCGGTGCGAGATGATGCCGTTTGCCGTCAAGGTGCGCAACCGGGTAGCCGGCAGCATGCACGTGAGAACAAGACTTCCGGTCGGAATGAAGCTGGATGAGCCGGTGCTGGAATTCACTCTGAAGGATACGGACATGGAACAGGACGCGCTGGTGAACCACACGCATCTGTATGCCATGAAGGCCGCCACACCGCAGGAACTGGAGGAAATCCGCCGCGTGAGCCGGCAGATCAATGCCATCCTTTCCGAATATATGAGGGAAATCAATATTGAACTGATCGACTTCAAGGTCGAATTCGGCAGATATAAAGGAAAGATCCTGCTGGCGGATGAGATCAGCCCGGATACCGCACGTTTCTGGGACAGCAAGACGCATGAGCCGCTGGATATCGACAGGTTCCGCAGGGATCTGGGGGACGTGGCCGAGGCCTATCAGGAGGTCCTGCACAGGATGATGGGGACGGGCTTCTGAATAAAAGAACGGGGAGATGCCGCATGTTAAAACGGATAACGGGTTTGCTGCTGGCAGCTCTTCTTTGTTTTTTGGGATTTTTCACATGCGCAGCAGAGACGAGTCCGGAGGAAGTGACAGCCGGCCGGGCGGGAAAAGCAGCTGAGGATACCAAAGCCGAAGAAGCAGCGGCAACCGAAGAAGGCAACAGCACCGGTGAAGAAACAAAGGGCGAAGAAGAAACGGGTCCCGCGGCAACCGCGGAGGAAGGGGCTTTTCCGGAGCTGAACGGGGAAGGATTTCTGGACAGCGGAGAGTTCGTATACGAGAATCCCGACGAAGGAATATGGAGGTACGCGAGCGCGACCCTGTGGGTGGAGGTCAGGCGCATCATTCAGCCCAAGCCCGCGCGCACCTGGTATGAAGCGGAGATCCGCTGCGCCGATAACGGCGATCATCCGCACATGATCGCGAACAATCCGGATAAGCTACTGAAGTCAAAATCCCAGTATCCCTATAAAATCGCAAGAAGCAACAGGACCGTGATCGCCATCAACAACGATTACGCGCAGGACAGGCTCGGCTGGGGGAAAAAGCTGGGCACGGTCATCCGGAACGGTACCGTGTTCGGGAAAAAATATCCCAAAAAGAATTCAGCGAATTTCCCGAACCTGGACTGTCTGGCGATCTGGCCCGACGGGGATATGAAGGCATTCAACAGCGATGAGATGACGTCGGAGCAGTATCTGGAAGCCGGGGTCAGGGACGTGCTCGCCTTCGGTCCGATCCTGATCCGAGACGGGGAGCTGAACGAGGCCGGCCTGAAGAAGTACGGTACGACCAAACAGCCCCGTACCGCCGTCGGCATGGTGAAGAAGGGGCATTACTGGTTTATGATGCTGGAGGGTCGGGTAAAACGCAGCAACGGAGACAGCGTACGCTTCCTGGCCGAAAAAATGCTGGAAAAGGGCTGCACGCTGGGCTTCAACCTGGACGGGGGACAATCCTCCTGCATTGTTTTCATGGGACATCAGCTTTGCCTGATCAAGCAGGGAAAGCCACATCTTTCCTCCCGAAGCACAGCGGATATCCTCGGAGTAGGGGAAAGCGAGCTGGTGCCGGCAGTGGGAGATCCGTGGTAAAAAAGACTTCCGAAGGGAACCTGTTGCAAAACGAAATCGGTTGTGCTACAATGCTATCCGGCGTGTTATGCGCGCCGGGTATTTATTTGTGAAAGAACGCAGGAGGACAGATATTCATGAGCCATACCTATGAGAAGCTTTCCGGAAACAAGGCGAAACTGACCTTTGCCATTCCCGCCGAGCAGTTTGATGAAGCCATGCAGAAGGCATTCCTGAAAAACAGGGGCCGCATCAATGTACCCGGCTTCCGCAGAGGCAAGGCGCCCCGGCGGATGATCGAGACGCTGTACGGGGAAGGCATCTTCTATGATGACGCATTTGAGATTCTGTTCCCGGAAGCGTATGAAGCAGCTGTGAAGGAATTTGACCTTCATCCCGTGGATCAGCCCGAAATCTCCCTGGACCAGATCGGTTCCGGCCAGGAGCTGCAGTTCCATCTGGAGGTCTTTGTGCGTCCGGACGTTACCCTGGGCGAGTACAAGGGGCTTGAGGTCGAAGTGGAGAAGCAGACGCTGAAGGATGAAGCTGTCGACGCCCGCATCGCCGAGGATCAGGAAAAAGCCAGCAGGACGATCGACGTGGATGACCGCCCTGTTCAGAACGGCGATACCGTGAACCTGGATTACGCCGGGACCTGTGAAGGCATCGCCTTCGACGGCGGTACCGCGCAGGGACAGACCCTGGTCATCGGCAGCCATTCCTTCATTGAAGGCTTTGAGGAACAGATGATCGGCATGAACATCGGCGAGGAAAAGGATCTGAACGTGACATTCCCCGCGGAGTATCACGCTGAAAACCTGAAGGGCAAGCCCGCTGTATTCCATGTGAAGGTCAACGGCATTCAGACGGTCGAAAAACCCGAACTGGACGATGACTTCGCCGCGGATGTCAGCGACTTTGACACCTTTGCGGAGTACAAGGCGGATATCGTACGCCAGCTGACCGAGCGGGTGAACAAGAACAATGACATTGCCGTGGAAAACGCCCTGGTGGAGAAGGCGGTTGACAACGCGACCGTAGATATTCCGAAGGCCATGATCGACGATCAGGCGGATTATATGGTCCGTGAAATGGGAATGCGCATGAGCTATCAGGGCATCCGCATGGAAGACTTCCTCAAATATACCGGCCAGACCATGGAACAGCTGAAGGCTCAGTACATGGGCCAGGCGGAACGCCGCGTGAAGACCGAGCTGGTGCTGGAAGCCATCAAGAATGCCGAGAAGGTCGAGCCGGACGAAGAAGACGTTGAGGCTGTGATCGCCGAACAGGCCGAGAACTACGGTCAGAGCGTCGAAGACTTCAAGAAGAACCTGAGCGAGGAACAGCGGAATTATCTGAAGGATACCGCCGCGATCCAGAAGACGGTCGAGCTGATGAAAAAGGACGCGAAGGTGACGGAGAAGAAGGCGGAGGAAGCCGAAGAAAAGCCCGCCAAGAAGCCCGCCGCCAAGAAGGCGACGGCCAAGAAGTCCGCTGCCGGGAAGACCGAGGAAAAGGCGGAGACCGAAGAGGCTCCCGCTGCCGAGGAAAAGAAGAAAGCTCCCCGGAAGACGGCCGCAAAGAAGACGGCAGCCAAGGAAGAGGAAACCAAGGAATAACCCGGAAGGTTAACGAAACAGAACAGGCTTTTCCTTATCGAAAAGCCACAGGAGAAGTGGCGCCGAAGGGCGCCATTTCCTGACAAGGAGGAAATAAAAATGGCACTGATACCGATGGTTGTCGAGCAGACCAATCGCGGAGAGCGGTCCTACGATATTTACTCCCGCCTGCTGAAGGACAGGATCGTGTTCCTGGGCGGGGAGATCGACGACGATACCGCCAACCTGGTGGTTGCGCAGCTGCTCTTTCTGGAAATGGAGGATCCTGACGCCGACATCAACCTGTATATCAACAGCCCCGGCGGATCCGTGACAGCGGGTATGGCGATCTATGATACCATGCAGTATATCAAGCCCCAGGTCCGTACGGTGTGCGTCGGTATGGCTGCCAGCATGGGCGCCTTCCTGCTCATGGCCGGAGAAAAGGGCAAGCGCCTGGCGCTCCCCAACGCCGAGGTGATGATCCACCAGCCGCTCGGCGGAGCGCAGGGACAGGCCACAGACGTGGCTATCCGGGCAGAATGGCTGATGAAGACCAAGGAAAAGATGACGAGGATGATGGCCGAAATGACCGGCCAGGATCTGAAAAAGGTCAAAGCCGACGTTGAACGCGATTATTTCATGAGCGCGCAGGAAGCACTGGACTATCATATCATCGATGAGATCTATCAGCCCCGGGATAAGCAGGCGAAGAAGTAACCTGAGCGGAAACATCCGAGAAAGGGACATATGGCAAACAATTACAACAAACAGCTGCCGCGCTGCAGTTTCTGCGGAAAGGAACAGACCCAGGTGGAAAGGCTGATCGCCGGTCCGTCTGTCTTTATCTGCAACGAGTGCGTAGAGCTCTGCAACAGCATTCTGGAGGATGAGCTTTCTTTCCTGCCGGATGAGCTGCCGGACAGGAAACGGAACGCGTTCAAGCTGCCGCTTCCGACAGAGCTGAAAAAGTCGCTGGATGAATACGTTATCGGACAGGAAAAGGCGAAGAGGGCCCTTTCCGTAGCCGTATACAACCATTACAAGCGAATCAACAGCAGGACGAAGAAGGATGACGTTGAGCTGCAGAAGAGCAATATCCTGCTGCTGGGCCCCACCGGCTCCGGGAAAACCTATCTGGCTCAGACCATGGCAAAGCTGCTGCAGGTTCCTTTTGCCATCGCGGACGCGACCAGCGTGACCGAAGCGGGCTACGTCGGTGACGACGTGGAAACCGTGCTTCTCCGGTTGATCCAGGCCGCAGACTGGGACGTCCACAAGGCGGAGCAGGGCATTGTCTACATAGACGAAATCGATAAAATCGCCCGCAAGGGTGAAAACATGTCCATTACCCGGGACGTAAGCGGGGAGGGCGTACAGCAGGCCCTGCTGAAGATCCTGGAGGGTACGGTGGCTTCTGTCCCGCCCCAGGGAGGACGAAAGCATCCGCATCAGGAAATGATCCAGATCGATACGACGAATATTCTCTTTATCTGCGGCGGCGCCTTTGAAGGCCTGGTCCCGATCATTGAAAACCGGATCGGAAAGAAGGTCCTCGGCTTTGGCGCCGAGGTACAGAGCCAGCGCGATCCGGAACGCGTGGACGCGCTGAAGGAAGTCCGTCCGGAGGATCTGACAAAATACGGACTGATCCCCGAATTTGTTGGCAGACTGCCGGTCCTTGTCACCCTGGACGGGCTGGACGAGGAAGCTCTGGTCCGCATTCTGACCGAGCCGAAAAACGCATTATGCAAGCAGTATGCCCGGCTTCTTGAGATGGACGGCGTAAAACTGACTTTTCAGGAGGACGCCGTACGCGAGATCGCAAGGCAGGCCATTGCCCGCAAATGCGGAGCGCGCGGCCTGAGGGCCATTATCGAGGACTGCATGCTGGATACAATGTTTGAGCTGCCGGGCATGACAGAGATCAACGAATGCGTGATCGACCTGGATTCCGTAACGGGCGGGAAGCCAAAACTGGTGGAGGGCATCAGGCGCCGGACAGCCAAGAGAAGCAGCAAGGAAAACGCCGGAAACAGCGGCGAGATGACAAGCGAAGTATCATAATCAGACAGGCAGGATCCCGGAAAAAGGGTCCTGCCTGTATAAAACACTCAGGAGGAATACATGGCAACTCCAAAATTTCTTGAACTGCCGATCCTGCCCCTCAGAGGACTGATGATTTTTCCGCAGACGGTGCTCCATTTTGACGTCGGCAGGCCGAAGAGCATAGCTGCGCTCGAGCATTGCATGATGAACGGGCAGAAGATATTTCTGATCAGCCAGAAAAGTGAAGATACCGAGGATCCTTCCCAGGACGATCTGTGCGCTGTCGGAACAGTCGCTACTGTCCGGCAGGTGATGAATCTGCCGGGAGAAAACATCCGCGTCCTTGTTGAGGGAGAGGTCCGCGGCGTGATCGAGGGCACCGTAAAGACCGAACCGTTCCTGTCCGCTTCCATACGGATCTGCAGGGACAAGGTCCTGCGCAGCCTGGAATCGAAGGCACTGGTTCGCGCCACACAGGACCTGTTTGAGGAGTATGCCCGTTCCAGCCAGAGAGTCAGCCAGGAAACCGCGGAGAACGTCCGCCGGATCGAAAAAGCCGGCGAGCTGGCAGACGAACTGGCAGCCAATGTGCTGACCAAGCTGGAGGAACGCCAGAGCATCCTGGATGAGCTGGATCCTTATCACCGCCTGGAAAAAGTATGCCGTATCCTGATCCGCGAAAACGATCTGGCCGATGCCGAAAAGCAGGTACAGGCCCGGATCCGAAACCAGGTGGAGAAAAACCAGAAGGATTACTATCTGCGCGAGCAGATCAGAGCCATTCAGAACGAGCTCGGCGAGGGAGAGGAAACCGGGGAAAATGACTACCGGAAGCGCATGGAGGAGCTTCCTCTGAACGAGGAGGCGCGCACCAAATGCGAAAAGGAGCTGGAACGCCTCAGCCGGATGGCTCCCGGCAGTCCGGAAAACATCGTCAGCGAAACCTATATCGAGTGGATCCTGGATATGCCCTGGGGGAAGGAAACAGAGGACAATCTCGATCTGGAGCGGGCCAGGGAGATACTGAACCGCGATCACTACGGACTGGAAAAAGTCAAGGAACGGATCATAGAATATCTTGCCGTTCTGCAGCTGAAGAAGAATATGAAGGGCCCGATCCTGTGCTTTGTGGGCCCCCCCGGGGTCGGCAAAACCAGCATCGTGAAGGCGATCGCAGAGGCGGTCGGCAGGAAGTTTGTGCGGATGAGCCTCGGCGGCGTCCGGGACGAAGCGGAGATCCGCGGACACCGGAAGACCTATATCGGCAGCATGCCCGGACGGATCATTACCGGCATGAAGCAGGCAGGGACCATGAATCCGGTTTTCCTGTTCGATGAAATCGATAAAATGAGCAACGATTTCCGCGGCGATCCGGCCAGCGCTATGCTGGAAGTGCTCGACGCGGAGCAGAATTACGCTTTCCGGGACCATTATCTGGAGATCCCCTTTGATCTCAGCAAGGTGATGTTCATCACAACCGCGAACAGCATGGATTCCATTCCCGAACCGCTGCTGGACCGTATGGAGCTGATCGAGGTCCCCAGCTATACTGAGGAGGAAAAGCTGCAGATCCTCAAGCGCCACCTGCTGCCCAGGCAAATCACCGAGCACGGGATGAAGCCGGGAACCGTGAAGATGACGGACGCCGTGATGAAAAAGATGATCGAGGGCTACACCCGCGAAGCCGGTGTCCGCACGCTGGAACGCACCGCAGCCAAGGTGTGCCGCAAGGCAGCGGTGTGGATGCTGGATCACGGACAGAATTCCGTCGCCGTCAATGCCGAGAGACTGCATGAATTCCTCGGAGCCGCACGGTTCACCCGGGAAAAGCTGGAAAAGAAATCCAGGGTGGGCGTAGTGAACGGACTTGCCTGGACCAGCGTGGGAGGCGAGATGCTGGAGGTGGAGTGCACACCCATGCCTGGCAAGGGCGCGCTGAAGCTGACCGGGCAGCTCGGGAACGTGATGAAGGAGAGCGCGGAGGCAGCATTCAGCTGGGTACGGGCCCACAGCGGAGAACTGAAACTGAAGGAAGATTTTTATCAGGATACCGATATCCATATCCATGTTCCTGAAGGCGCTGTGCCCAAGGACGGGCCGAGCGCGGGCGTGACGATGGTGACAGCGCTGGTCAGCGCCGTTACCGGGAAGAAGGTCAGGCAGGACGTGGCAATGACCGGCGAGATCACCCTGAGCGGCCGCGTGCTGCCCATCGGGGGACTGAAGGAGAAAACACTTGCCGCATACCGCGCCGGCATTAAAACCCTTGTGATCCCGAAGGAAAACGAAAAGGATCTAGAAGAGATCCCCGAATACGTACTGCAACAGTTCCGGATCGTAAAGACAGAGGATATCCGGGACGTACTGAAGACCGCCCTGGAGGACTGAAGAAGCAGAGCCTCCGGACAAGGAGGACAGGAGAGATCCGGTGGAAATCAAGAGCGCAGAATTTGTCACATCCATGGCCGCCTACGGAAAATTTACGGGGAAAGGCCTCCCGCAGATCGCCGTCGCGGGGAAAAGCAACGTGGGGAAAAGCACCCTGATCAACAAACTGTGCCGGAGAAACAAGCTGGCCAGAACAAGCGCCACACCCGGAAAAACACGGCTGATCAATATCTTCCTTCTAAACGGCGCTTTTCATCTGGTGGATCTGCCGGGCTACGGCTTTGCCAAGGTGGACAAGCAGGAGAAGCAGCGCTGGGGAAAGATGATGCAGGATTATTTTACGGAGGCGGAGGAGCTCAGGCATGTACTCTGCCTGGTGGATATCCGGCATGAGCCGACTGAGGATGACGTCACCATGAACCGGTTTCTCCGGGAAACGGGCATTCCGTTCACCGTGGTGGCGACCAAGGCGGATAAGATCAGCCGCGGAGCAAGAAGCAAGTATCTGGCGCCAATCTGCCGGGCGCTGCTCGTACAGCCCTGGGAAATCATCTGCTTCAGCGGGGAGGACGGAACGGGACGCGAGGAGCTGCTGGCCAGAATGGAAGCGGTTCTGAACGAAAACGTGAATTTATAATTTCCTATTGCATGTTCATATGTTCGGTAGTATAATCACTGACGCCTTGCACGGAACACGTTCCCGCGGCGGCCTGAAAATGGGCGGAAATGCCCGTAAGTGGCGGCCTTCCGGCGGAATGTGGAACCGGCAGAGTGAAAAGAAGGATTTTACCGGATATCCGGCATGTTTTTTACCTGAACGGTGGGGAAAAAGTACATGCCGGCCCATTCTGAAGGAGGAAACGGGATGAAGCTTCGGAAATGCCCCCGCTGTGACCTGAACTATATCCGTGAGGAGGAAAAATACTGCAAAGTCTGCCTGCGCGAAATGAAGGGTGAAAAGAACACAGATGAAATCGAACTGTGCAGCATCTGCAATGAAGCGCCTGCCCTGCCCGGAAAGGACGTCTGCCTCTTCTGCCTGAAGGAAATGAACAAGAGCAACAGTGACGCCCTGGATAACGAAGAAACGGAAAACGTGGACGCGTCCAATATCGGGGATATGGACGACGTCAGCAATATGGATGAGATCATTCCGGAGGATGAGGAGAATATCTCTTCCACGGAATACGGTGAAATGGAAAACGAACTGAGCCTCGAAGAGGTCCGTGAGGATGAGGAACGCGACGCGGACGAAGAGGAAGAAGAGGAAGAATAAGAAGCGATCCGAAGGAGAACTATGAGCCTGTTTGCCATTGGGGACCTGCATCTGCCAGGGGGCTGCGAAAAGCCCATGGACATTTTCGGACCCCAATGGGACAGGCATTTTTTTCGCATTTCGGAAGCCTGGAAGAGCCTTGTGCGTGAGGAAGACACTGTTCTGATCCCGGGTGATATCAGCTGGGCCATGCAGCTGACACAGGCAGCGGAGGACCTGAACGAGATCGGAAAACTCCCCGGGAAAAAGGTTCTTATCCGGGGAAATCATGACTACTGGTGGTCTTCCGTAACAAAGATCAGGAGCATGCTTCCGCCGGGGATGACGGCGCTGCAGCACGACGCGGCGGATATGGGCGATTTTGTGGTCTGCGGGACAAGAGGATGGATTATTCCGACCGAGGATGAGCCTCTCCAGGAACAGGACAGAAAGATCTATGCCCGAGAAACGGCCCGGCTGAAGCTTGCGCTGGAGGCAGCCGCGGGTATCGCGCGCGGCAGGCCGATCGTCGTGATGATCCATTATCCGCCGCTGTATCAGACCGAACCGGCTTCCAGATTTACAGAACTGATGGAGGAATACGGCGCGCAGATCTGTGTATACGGGCATCTGCACGGCGCAGGGATCAAAGCAGGATACAACGGAGAGAGAAACGGTATCCGTTATTATCTGACCTCCTGTGACAGTATCGGGTTTGCTCCCCTAAAGATCGGGATCAAAAATTAACTTTTCGTAACAAAAACAAAGTTTTCCGCAAAGAACCGCCGCCTGAAAACAGGCGACGGTTCTTTGCTATACAAAATGTTGGTTAAGGGGAACAAAGAACCCACTAAAGGGGAACTTAATTATTACAAAAATATTAAGAAAAGATTATAAAAAAGAAACAAAAACATGATTGACTTCTTTTTGTCAATTGTTCTGAAAGTATTGCACATCTATTCGAGTTGTGATAAATTTGGTGGTGAAAAAGGGAACTGAGTGGCAAAATTAGCATAAAAGTGGCATTGAAAGGGGGCGGCATCATGGCGGATCAGCAAAATGATCAGGCAGCCGGAAGTGTCGCTCCCGCTAGAAATACAAAGGCTTCCAAGCCCATCCGCTTCATCGGTACGTTTTCACACGGCCTTGACGCGAAAGGACGGGTAGTGATCCCGCAGACACTACGGGAAAAGCTGGGCGAAGAGTTTTACGTGGCGCCGAGCTATGACTTCAGCAGCATTGCCGTTTATCCCACAGAACTCTGGGAAAAACGGTGCGAGACCTATGAGGAACTGGGGGACCTCGATCCGGATCTGAACCGCTATAAGGAACAGTTCTACGCAAACAGCTACGGCGGACAGACGTGCGACGGACAAGGACGGCTCCTTCTGCCGGCGGATCTCAGAGGAAAAATCCTGGGAGATGAGCGTGACGTCAGAATCACAGGCGCCGGCGAATACATCCGGGTCGTGGCCGCACAGTCCAGCGACGACGACTGGAAAAATCTTCACCGGGATATGCAGTCCATGCTTGCTAAAATCGCAGCCCTGGAGAAAGCGAAAAAGACGGAAGGAAGTGACACCCCGTGACAACGGCCATACCGAACCGGATCCGCAGGAGTGTCAGATATGCCTCTTTTGACCTGAGAAACGAAAACCGGCAGGTACAGTCCAGCGCGCGCAGGGAAAGAATGAGCGTCAACAGAAGCGTGCCTGAAGAGCGCTTCCGGAACACACAGGACTGGACGACAACAATGGGTATGAGCCCGAGCGGACGTTACGAAGTGTTCGGGGAATCCCAAAAACAGGAAAAGCCCATCACAGGGAGCAGCATCAGGTGGAGCTGGGCAACAACTGCGATCTGCCTGGCGGCAGTCATTATGATCGCCGTTCTGCTGGCGGATATCGGAATGATCGGGAACACATCCAAACAGATCCGGTCGATCAGCACAAAGATGGAGCGAGTAGAGGAAAAAAACGGGCAGCTCGAGAATGAACTGTACGCCATGGCCAACGACGTATCCATCTGCACTGAGGCGGTCAAGCTGAATCTGGTCAGCTCAAACGGAGCGACCGCTATAGCGCTGACGGTGCCGTACGGGGCGACGACGACCCTGGCGGGAACGGAAAACCAGGCACAGACGACCCTGAATCAGCGGGCGGCTCTCGTTCCTTGAAAGAAGGGGAGATTGACAGTGTCAATCTCCCTGTTCATGTAAAAAACAGACAGAATCGAAAGCGGAGATGGAAAACATGAAACTGCGAGAATTACTGACGGATATGCCTTATGTGGTGGAAACACGGGGAGACCTTGATACCGAAATCGGAGAGATCACATCCGGCAGCAAAGACAAGACGACACGGGGACTTTTCTTCTGCATCGTAGGAGCCCGCTTCGACGCGCACGATTACGCCTGGGAAGCGGTGGAGAACGGGTGCGTCGCCCTGATCGTTGAACACTTTGTGGATCTGGACGTACCGCAGGTCCTGGTCAGCAACGGCAGGGCGGCTATGTCGCGCATCGCTATGGCCTTTTTCGGTTTTCCATCCCGGAAAATGAAGATGGTCGGGATCACCGGAACCAAGGGAAAAACAACGACGACCTATCTGTTCAAAAGCATTGCGGAAAAAGCCGGCATGAAGTGCGGGATCATCGGCTCCACAGGCTCCATGGTCGGCACAGAGCATCTGGACAGCAAGCTGACGACTCCTGACCCGATCGATCTGCAGAGAACCCTGAAGGGAATGGCGGATGAAGGAGTAGAAGTCGTATGCATGGAGGTCAGCGCCCACGCAATCGATATGTGCAGGCTGGACGGAATGACATTTGACGTGGGGTGTTATACTAATCTCAGCCAGGATCATCTGGATTATTTCTACACGATGGAACGCTATTTTGAAACCAAAAAGCGTTTCTTTACGGAAGGCATGATCAGGAATGCTGCCGTAAACGCGGATGACGAAACATCCCGGAAGATCCTCGCGGATGTAACCGTGCCCTTCCTGACCTACGGGATCGCCGTGAACGCTGATGTTTTCGCAAGGGATATCGAAATCACCGAGGAAGGCGTCCGTTTCAGCGTGCAGATGCAGGGAATGAACGACCTGACAGTGAATATGCGTATGACGGGCATGTTCAATGTGTACAATGCCCTGGCTGCGGCAAGCTGCGCGCTGATCCTCGGCATAGAACCGGAAAGAATACGGGAAGGGCTTGAAGCGCTGGTTTCCGTACCGGGCCGGATCGAGATGCTGCAGACCGGCACACCCTATAAGGTCATCCTGGACTACAGCCACGCACCGGACGCGCTGGAAAATATTCTTAAAACAGTGCGGCAGTTTACGCGGAACAGGGTCATTCTCCTGTTCGGGTGCGGCGGAGACAGGGACAAGGGAAAACGGCCGATGATGGGTGAAATCGGAGGAAGACTTGCAGATTACTGCATTCTGACGTCTGACAATCCCAGGACGGAAAACCCGATGGTCATTCTGGCGGCCATTGAAAAAGGCATCAAGCCGACCGGAAGGCCGTATGAAGTGATCGAGAACAGGCGCGAGGCGATCCGCCGAGCGCTTGAGATCGCCGGGGACGGGGATGTTGTGGTCCTTGCGGGCAAGGGACATGAAACATATCAGGAGATCATGGGCGTGAAACGCCCGTTCAACGAGAAGACGATCGTGAGCGAGCTGCTGCTGGAAATGCAGAAACATAAGGGCGGAAACGGCGTGACGGAAGAGTAACCGGAAGGCTGTCCGCGGAAGGTGAGCGAATATGATATACAGGATAATCATTGCCGCGGTGCTGTCGCTCGGTACTGTTCTGATCACAGGACCGAAGCTGATCGAAAAACTGAAGAAGCTTCACTTCGGACAGACAATCTACGAACTGGGTCCTGCCCACCAGCAGAAGCAGGGAACGCCTGTGATGGGCGGACTGATGATGGCGCTGGGCGCAACGGCAGCCGCTGTACTCTGCCATCCCCTTCCGTGGAACGGAGCTTGGGATATTCTTTTTCCGCTTCTCGGCCTTTCGCTGCTGAGCATGTCGGTCGGCTTTGCGGATGACTGGGTAAAGGCTGTCAAAAAACGCCATGAGGGGCTGACGCCCTGGCAGAAAATCGCGGGCCAGGTCATTGTGGCGGCTGCTTTTACCCTGTATTGCTATTTTCATCCGCAAATCGGCAGCCGGATCAGGATCCCGTTCACGCAGGCGGAATGGGATCTGGGTATTTTCTATATACCGATCATGATCCTTGCGGTTATTTTTGCCGTCAACAGCAGCAACCTTCAGGACGGTCTGGACGGGCTGCTGAGCACGGTGACCTTCACAGGGGCGGGCGCGTGGGCGCTGATCTGCGTTCTGAGTATTATGACAGCGGCCGCCGGCAAAGAGACCGCGGGGCCGGCTGCGGTTTTCGCGGCTGCCGTCATGGGAGCCTGCCTCGGATTCCTGCGCTTTAACAGATATCCGGCAAAAATCTTTATGGGCGATACAGGAAGCATGTTCCTGGGCGGGGCATGCACTGCCGTCGCACTGGTGATGAGGCAGCCTCTTCTGCTGATCCTGACCGGCTTCTGCCCGCTGATGAGCAGCGTGAGCGTCATCATGCAACGCTACTATTACAAGCTGACGCACGGCAAAAGAATCTTCCTGATGAGCCCTGTGCACCATCATTTTGAGAAGAAAGGGTACAGCGAAACACAGATCGTTGCCATGTACGCAACGATCACAACGATCCTGTCTTTCGCGGCTGTACTGAGCATCATCGCCGCGGCTGTATAAGAATATGCCGATCCGAAGCCGTGCTTCGGATTTCGTGCTGTACATCACAGGTGATCCCTGAAAGACAAGGGGTGAAGGAAATGGTATATGAAAACAGAAAGGTACTGGTCGTGGGAATGGCGCGCAGCGGCGTCGCGGCTGCACAGCTTCTGCGCGCAGCCGGCGCTGAGGTCACGGTCAATGACCTGAAAACGGAAGAACAGCTGGGAGACCAGCTGGCCCCGCTGGAGGGCCTTCAGCTGGAGCGCCGATTCGGCTGCGGCGCGGAAGGGCTGCTGGAAGGAAAGGACGTTCTTGTGATCAGTCCGGGCGTTCCCGATTCCGCTCCCTTTGTCGTCAAGGCAAAGGAAATGGGCATCTACGTCGTGGGCGAACTGGAGCTGGCTTATCAGCTCAGCCGGGGCACCATGGTCGCCGTCAGCGGTACCAACGGAAAAACAACGACCGTATCCCTGCTGGGGGAGATCTTCCGGAACGCCGGGCGCGTGACGCATGTGGTCGGCAATATCGGGTATCCGTATTCCCTTGCCTCCCTTGTCAGCAAAAAGGACGACGTGATCGTGTGCGAGGTGTCCAGCTTTCAGATGGAAACAGCAGATACCTTCTGTCCGCATGTGGGGCTGCTGACCAATATCACTGAGGACCATCTGAACCGGCACGGCACGATGGAAGTCTATACCTCGCTGAAAATGAGAATGTTCCGCAGGCAGAGCGCGGACGACTTTGCCGTGTTCAACGCGGACGATCCGGGAACCCAGGGACTCAGCGGCCAGGTGCGGAGCCACGTGCTGAAATTCAGCAGGCTGCGGGAAGTAAAGGAAGGCGCCTTTGTCCGTGACGAAACCGTATTTCTGCGTCTGAACGGCCAGGAAAAGACCGTGTGCCGGACGGAAGAGATCCGGATCCCCGGTCCGCATAATCTGGAAAACGCGCTCGGCGCCGTCTGCGTTGCTGCCGCAATGGACGTCCCGATCCCGGTCATCCGGCACAGCCTGAAGACCTTCAGGGGTGTGGAGCACCGCATTGAAAGCGTCCGCGAATTCCGCGGAGTGGAATATATCAATGACAGCAAGGGAACAAATGTCGATTCCACGATCAAAGCCGTGCAGACCATGAACCGGCCTACCGTGATCATTCTCGGGGGGTATGACAAGCATACGAGCTTTGATCCGCTGAGCAGCGAAATGATGAAAAACAGGAGCATCATCCGCGAAGCGGTACTGATCGGGGAGACAGCCGACCAGATCGAGTACAGCCTGCGACGAGCCGGCTTTGACAGCATTACCAGGGCGGATACCCTCCGGGATGCCGTTGAAAAGGCCCAGAGCCTGGCGGGCGAAGGATGGAATGTGCTGCTGAGCCCTGCCTGCGCAAGCTTTGATATGTTCAGCGATTATGAGGAACGGGGACGGATATTCAAGGAGATCGTCAACAGCCTGTGATCCCCGGCGAATCATTCAACAACAGAAGCCGAACGGATGTTCCGGCAGAAGGAGGCGTTTCCCATGGACGGACAAAGACCGAATTCCACCGATCGGAATCCGCCTGTCAGGGATTGGCAAAAGGATACCTGGTACGGGCCGGCGCCTGTGAACAGGAATCCGTTTGAAGAACCCGAGGACGCTCCTGAGCTCAGGGAACAGAGATCGGAGAACCTGAATAACCGTCAGGGTGAATTCTGGAATCAACAAACAAGCGGGTACAAGTATTCGAAGCAGCAGCTGCCGGCCAAAACCGAAAAAAAAGAAAAAGAATCCATGAAAAGCAGGAGCGCCGGATTTTATATCTTGTCCGCTCTGCTTTTTGTAGGCGTGATCACTGCCATCATGCATTTTTTTGTTTTCACGGTGCGGCATATCGATGTGATCGGCAACGTAAACGTATCAAAGGAGGAGATCATCCGGCTCAGCGCCATTCAGCCGGGAACGCCCATGCTGACTCTGGACGGGGATCAGGCTGCCCGGAGAATAGACGGAAGCGTAGCGCTTGAATTCCGCTATCTGGAGAAGGAACTGCCGGACCGGGTGGTGATCTGCGTCCGGGAGAGGGAAGCGTGCTGCTGGATGACCTGGTGCGGAATTCTGTATACGATGGATAAACACCGCGTTGTCCTGTATGAAACGGAAGACCAGACCGTACGGCCTTCCTCTCTGGTCCGGGTGGACGGCCTGCAGATCCGTTCCGGATGCATGGTCGGTCAGACCCTGGTGCTGGAAAGTTCGTCACAGCAATCCCTTTTCAATTCCCTGTTCACCGAAATGAGAGTGCTGAACTGTACGGAAATGATCGAGGAAGCGGATCTGAGCAATATTGCCTCCGTGCTGCTGGTGACACGCGACGGCTTTACCGCAGCGCTCGGCGACTCAAGCAATCTCCACGCAAAGCTGCGAAGCATGCTGCTGACAAGAGAGGAACTGATCCGTATGGGCTATCACGGCGGAACCATCAACGTGATCAATCCGGAAACCCCTGTATTTTCACCGCCGGTGGACCGATAACAGGCAGAGGGAAAAGCAACCGGGAAGTAAAGCCGTTTCAGAATAAGAAATTGTTACAAAAAAATAAAGAGAATTTGTAATAAATGCGTCGGGATGCTTGCAATAACGCACCGGACGCGTTATAATATCAACGGTATACGTATGTCCAAATGCCATTTCCATGATATACCTGATTACAGGGGGTCAGTATTGCGTATGAAAACGACTGTTGCAACCATCGACTTCGGCACGAGTAAAATCGTAACTCTGGTCGCTGAGAACAGCGGCAGCCAACGCTGCGATATTATTGCAGCGGGTGTCGCAAAGTATGACGGATTTATCGACGAGGGCTGGAACAATCCTTCCGACCTGAATGAAGCGATCCGCCGTTCCATTGCCGATGCCGAAGAACAGTCCGGCACAAAGATCAAAGAGATCAATGTGGGCATCCCGGGCGCCTTTGTCCGCGTATACGCCACTCAGGCCTCCGTTACGCTGAAAGGCACGGATCCCCGCGTCACATCCAATGACGTCAAACAAGCCTTTAATCAGGCAGCAGAGAATCTGGAAGATATTCCCGGTGTAGTGGTCCATTCCAGCCCTGCGTGGTTTACCGTGGACAGCGGGAAAAGGACCCTGGAACCCGTGGGAATGAAAGGGCGGGAACTGAAAGCTCTGATCAGCTTTGTCGTCGGCAACCGCTATTTCATTGACGACGTTACGACCCGCATGGCGGAGCAGGGGATCACAGTCAGCGGATTTTTCTCCACGAGCGCGGGAGAGGCCATGCTTTTCCTGAACGAGCAGGACCGCGACCATACCAGCGTACTGATCGATATGGGTTACCTCAATACCGAGATCATCGGGGTGGAAGGGGATGCCATCATCTATCAGAAGGTCATCAATTCCGGCGGCGGACATATCGCCGTCGCTCTTGCCGATGAGCTTGACATCAACCTGACAGCAGCTGAGGACATCAAGAGAAAATTCGTTTACGGCATTGAGAGCGGAGATGAAAAATTTGAAGTTCCCGGAGCGGACGGGGAAAAAGCAACCGTTTTTACCCGCGAGCAGGTAAAGCCCATCATCTGCAAGGCCGTGGATGAAATTGCCGATCAGATCAAGGAAGCAATCGACGATGACTTCGGCGGACTGGGCAACTGGAGCAGCGTGTTCATGACCGGCGGCGGCATGAGCTTTAACCGCGGCGGCAAGGAATACCTTTCCGGAAAGCTCGGAAGAGCAGTGCAGGAAACGCCCAGAAGGACCACCAAGCTGAACAGCCACTGCTTCTCCAGTGCGCTGGGCCTGATGGATCTGATCATTGATACAGTTGAGCAGCAGCACCAGCCTGCAAGCGGAGCCGGCGGAAAACTGAAGGATTTCTTCCGCAGCCTGCTCGGAGGCTGATCCGGATCAGGAGCAAAAAGACAAGCAATCCACAAACGATTACGTTCGGAGGAGAGAGACCATGATCGAATTTCAGAATGAAGCCCAGGATTCCTTCGCTTCCATTAAGGTCGTAGGCTGCGGCGGCGGCGGAAACAACGCCGTAAACCGCATGGTGGATGCCGGACTGCGGGGAGTGGAATTCATTTCCATCAATACAGACCGCCAGGCGCTGAACCTGTCCAACGCGCAGGTGAAGATCCAGATCGGCGAAAAGCTGACAAAGGGCCTGGGAGCCGGAGCCGTTCCCGAAGTGGGACGGCGCGCGGCAGAGGAAAGCCGTGAAGAAATCGCACAGGCGCTGAAGGGCGCTGACCTGGTATTCATTACGGCGGGCATGGGCGGCGGAACCGGTACGGGCGCTGCTCCCATTGTGGCGGAAATCGCACGGGACCTGGGAACACTGACGATCGCTGTTGTGACCAAACCCTTCAACTTTGAAGGGAAACAGCGCATGAAGAACGCGGATGCCGGCATTGCTGAACTGAAGCAGCATGTGGATACCCTCGTCGTCATTCCCAATGACCGTCTGCTTCAGGTAGTCAACAAAGGAACAACGATGCTGGAAGCCTTCCGCATTGCGGACGATGTGCTCCGGCAGGGCATTCAGGGCATCAGCGACCTGATCGCGGTACCCGCGATGATCAATCTGGACTTCGCCGACGTAAAGACGGTGATGGAATCCGGCGGTATGGCCCATATGGGCATCGGCACCGGAAGCGGCGAAAACAAGCTGGTGGAAGCCGCGAAGAACGCAATCGCTTCACCGCTGCTGGAAACCAATATCGACGGTGCCCGCGCGGTGCTGATCAATATTACCGGCGGTCCCGACATTTCCATTGTCGACATCAACGAAGCAGCCAACCTGGTCATGGAGGCTGCCGATCCGGACGCCAACATTATCTTCGGTGCAGGCATTGATGAGAATATGGACGACGAAGTCCGCATCACTGTTATTGCCACCGGTTTTGAAAAAACACCGTTCCCGGCAAAGGAGCCTGCCCGGAAGCCCAGGGAAATCGAGCATGAACGTCTCTTCGGCAGCTTCGGGACCAACTACAGCAAGCCTGAGACCCCTGCTGTTCCGAGCTTCAGCACTCCGGCCGCCGGAAGCGCGTTCAGCGCAACGGGCGAAACACCTACCTTCATGGGAAGCTCCCGCCCCAGCATGGGTGTACCCGGAGCGGTGAACACCGGTTCTTTCCAGACCGGCTTCAGCTATCAGCAGACCGCACCGCAACAGCCAATGGCGCAGCAGACGCGGCCGTTCCAGCCGGTGGGGAACGATCCTGCCTACGGAAACGGACAGGTTTTTCAGAATCCCCAGCCGACTGCTGCCTATCAGCCGATTTTCAACAATAACGGCCAGGCTACCAGCGGCTTTTCCCCCATTCCTCAGACGCAGGCAATGACGACGGACAATCACGGGGTACCCGGATTTTTACACAGGAAAAAGTAATTCCACAATCAACAGGCGGCAGAGTTGAACTCTGCCCCTTTTTTTATTATAATTATCTGACGCTATATTTGTTTCAGGAGGAAGAATCATGCGGAAAATCATAGCGGCTGTTCTGCTGCTGACTCTCTGCTTTTCCTGTGCATATGCCGATACAGAGCTGAAGGCACCGGACTATCTGATGGAAGGCTATGACGGAGACGGCGCCAACCATGACTGGGATACAAACCTCTTTTTCCGGAGAATGCAGGAAAGAAGCGGTATCTCCTTCCAATTCAGGCAGAATACCGATTTTACTGCGTGGACACAGAGAATACAGGAAATGACGGAGGGGGAAGACCTTCCGGACGTGCTGTTCAAGGCAGGCCTGACCGTGCGTCAGACAGAAAAGATGTATAAAGCGGGGCAAATCATTGACCTGAAGCCTTATCTGGCGGAATACGCTCCCAATCTGAGCGCCCTGCTCGCTGAGCATGAGGACTGGGCCAAAGCCATTACCCTGGAGGACGGCAGTATTCCCGCGCTTCCGAATTTCAACCAGCTTCAGAACAATGACGCGCTCTGGCTGAATACCTCCTGGATCAAAACGCTGAAGCTTGAGATCCCGAACAATGCGGACGAGCTGACTGACGTCCTCCGGGCCTTCAAAACCCAGGATCCCAACCGCAACGGAAAGGCGGACGAAGTACCCCTGACTTTCCTCGGTATGTGGGATCTGCGATTCCTCGGCCACGCTTTCGGAATCATCGATAATGATTACTATATTTCAGTTCGCAACGGAAAGGTTTCCAGCGCCCTGACCGCGGATGAAAACCGTGCGTTCCTTGCATGGCTTCGCAGGCTGTGGGATGAAAAGCTGCTGGATCACCGGGGCTTCTCGATGATCGACAGCCTGAGGCAGGTCACAGATGAAAAAGCGGTTCCGGTATACGGAGTCGTGCTGAGCGTGACTCCTTTGACGGTCGTGAGCAGCAGCGCATTGAACCAGTACAGCGTACCGGCTCCCCTGGAATACAACGGAAAACGGATCTACCGGGACCTGCTGGGCGACGTGATCCGAGGGACATTCGCCATTACAAAGAACTGCTCCGATCCGGAAAAGCTTGTCGCCTGGGTAGACTTCCTTTATTCAGAGGAAGGAAGCAGGATGGCCCAGAGCGGACTGGAAAATGAAGAATACATCTGGAACGAGGACGGACTGTGGGAGTGGACGAGCGACCTGTCCACGGTGGCAGGCATGGTCCTTCCGGAAGCCACGATCAGCGAAGGCGGAACCGCTCCCGGCATTACCTCCGCGGAGTTCCAGATGAAGTACGCGGACACGGACACCCGGGAAGCCGTGACTCAGCTTTACGGGCTGAAGCAATACTCGGTACAGCCGTATCCCTGCGTGACACTGACCGAGGAGGATGAAAAACGGATCGCTGAGCTTCAGGGCGCCATTGCACCCTACGCAGAAAGCACAATGGCTGCATTTGTAACGGGAGATCTGGAGCTGAACGATGAAACCTGGACAGAATTCTGTAATGAAATCAGGCGCCTCGGCCTGGAGGAAGAAATTGCCATCTGGCAAAAATATATTCAATAAGAGGATGACAGCATGACACAGGAGCAATTCGCGGTGATAATCCGGACTGACGCGCTGATCGGGGACAAACTGGGCCGGCTGTACGGAAACGGTGAAGAAGCCGTCCTTCTTCAGAGAAACCGTTATGCCGGTCTGCTGGAACGGCATATGCAGGCATTCGGTGAAAAAAAGGGAACCGCCCTGTTTTCGGCGCCCGGGCGTACGGAGATAGGCGGGAATCATACGGATCACAATCACGGCAGGGTGCTCGCCGCGGCTGTTAACCTTGACACGGTATGCGCCGCCTCACCGAGGGAGGATCTGACTGTACACTTCCTGAGCGAGGGATATGAACCAATCACCCTTTCCCTGGACCGGCTTGATCCCCTGCCCGGGGAACAGGGCACTACAGCAGCCCTGATCCGCGGCGTGGCGGCAGGTATGGCCGACGCGGGGTACAGGATCGGAGGCTTTGACGCGACCGTGACCTCCACTGTCGCGGGCGGCAGCGGCCTCAGCAGCAGCGCGGCACTGGAAATCATGCTGACCGGCGTTTTCGACGGACTGTTCAATACATTTTCGATGCCCTTTGTGCAGCGTGCGCAGATCGGGAAAAAGGCTGAAAATATTTATTTTGGCAAGCCTTCCGGACTGCTGGATCAGATGGCCAGCGCCGCCGGAGGACTTGTAACGGTGGACTTTGCTGATCCTGCCGAGCCAAAGGTCGAAGCACTGCAGTATGATTTCGCACAGAAAGGTTTCGTGCTGGCAGTTGTCGGGACGGGCGGAAGCCACGCAAACCTGACGGACCATTATGCCGCCATACCGGCAGAAATGAAACAGATCGCTTCCTTTTTCGGGCAGGAAACCCTGCGCGGCATCACCACGGAGCAGATCCGGGAGCGTGCCGGCGAACTGCGCAAACAGTTCAGCGACCGGGCTGTTTTGAGAGCGATCCATTTTACCGAAGAAAATGACCGGGTGCCTATGCAGGTGGCGGCGCTGAAGGAGGACCGCATGACGGACTTCCTGCAGCTGATCATTGACAGCGGGCGAAGCAGCTTCATGTATCTGCAGAATGTTTTCGCGGATAATACCGATCAAAGCCTGAGCACGGCACTGTGCCTTGCGGAAACCATGCTGAAAGGCAAAGGCGCCTGGCGCGTGCACGGCGGCGGTTTCGCCGGCACCACGCTGAATTTCGTTCCGGCGGGGGAAATCGGCCGATTTATTCAGGTGATGGACGGCACTTTCGGAAAAGGAGCCACCCATGTGCTGAACATCCGGCCTGTCGGAGCAGACTGCATTTTCGCTCCGGAAGCTTGACAGACGGACGCTGCGGTGTTATGCTCATTGCCGCAGAGCAACAAGCTCTGACATCAAGAACGCAAGTCTTCTTGAAGCTTCTTCAGGGCAGGGTGAAAATCCCTACCGGCGGTAAAGCCCGCGAACCTGCCAAGGCAGGCTGATCCGGTGAAACTCCGGGGCCGACAGTTACAGTCTGGATGAAAGAAGAGCGCAGGAAATACACTCGTATTTCGCCCCTGAACAGCTTTTCAGCTTCAGGGGCGTGCGCATTTCAAGGAGGTTTTTCCCATGACTGCCAAGGCAAAGACTCAACTGTTTTCCGTACCTAACCTGACAAGGATGGCGATCCTCACAGCGCTGGCATCGATCCTGTTTCTGACACTGGAGATCCCGATCATTCCGCCGATGTACAAACTGGACTTCAGCAATATTCCGATCCTGCTGGGGACCTTCGCAATGGGCGCCGGACCCGGACTGATCATGCTGCTGCTGAAGAATGTGATCCATGTGCTGATCAAGGGACTCGGAAGCACCATGGGCATCGGCAATCTGGCCGACATCGTAACTACCGCAGCATATATTCTTCCTGCCGCGATGCTTTACAAAAGGAACAAGACACGGAGAAATGCCCTGATCGGTATGGGAGCCGGAACGCTGTGCCAGGTCGCGGCGGCGGTGCTGGTCAATTATCTGATCATGATCCCGTTCTATATGAACGCGTTCCACATGGACATCGCAACCATCGTCGGATTTGCGACAAAGGTGCTGCCTTTTGTTCAGACGGAAGCGGAATTCTATTTCCTCGCATGCGCACCGTTCAACCTGCTTAAAGCAGTTGTCATCTCACTGGTGACACTGCTGATCTACAAGCCGCTGTCTCCGTTCCTGCATGGCAGAATGAGGTAAGCGGAACCGGGAGAGAAAGAATTTATGACAACACATTCCGCGGAGGAAACACGCCGGCTGGGTGAACGCCTGGCCGGCGTCCTCCGGCCGGGGGACACCGTTCTGCTGACAGGTGATCTCGGAGCCGGCAAAAGCGAACTGGCCCGCGGCGTGGCCCGGGGACTCGGCGTGACGGAAACAGTCACGAGCCCCAGCTTTACCATTCTCAATGTTTATGAGAGCGGAAGAGTCCCATTCTATCATTTTGACTGGTACAGGCTGGAAAGTGAAGACGAACTGTATGAACTCGGTATGGACGAGTATCTGGGCGGGGACGGCATTGCCATGGTGGAGTGGCCTGAGCGCTGCAGGGACGCCGTTCCGAGCGACTGCCTGAAGCTGAAGCTGACTGTGACGGGTGAGAATTCCCGCGAGATCACAGCTGAAACGGTCGGAAACTTTCGGGATCCGGATCCGGAGGGAGAGATTTTCGGATGAGACTACTATTGATCGATACCTCGGGACCTGTATGCGGCGTAGCTGTTACGGATGAGGACCGAGTCCTCTATGAAGCTGTGACACAGAACAGGAACACGCACAGCACGAACCTGATGCCCATGGTGGAAGAAGCGTTCCGAAGGGCAGGGGTCAAACCGGCGGAGATTGACGCGGTCGCGGCGGTGGTGGGCCCCGGGAGCTTTACGGGTGTCCGCATCGGCGTGGCAACGGCAAAGGGACTGGCTCACGGAAGCGGGAAGCCCTGCATTGCTGTAGATGCGCTGGAAGCGCTGAGCCGCAGTGTGGAGCCTGGCAACATGGCTGTGTGTCCGATCCAGGATGCCCGTGCCGGACAGGTGTATGGCGCAGCCTTTTATCGGGGAGAACGGCTTATGCAGGATGAAGCGCTGAAGATCGGACTCTTTCTGGACAAGGTGACCGGGCTGATCCCGCCCGAGGCGGAAGGACTCCTTTTTACGGGAGACGGTGTGCCTGTCTGCAGGGAGTTCATTCAGGAAAGGATGGGAGAAAAAGCACGGTTCGCACCGCCGGCATTCTGCTTCCTTCGGCCTGCCGCGGCCGCGCTGCTGGCCGCTGAAAAAGGAGAATTGACGGATTATCTTTCCCTGAAGGAATACTATCTGCGTCCTCCCAAAGCAGACAAAAACAAAAAGCTTCTGGAGGCCATGGAACATGAATGACGTCAGTATCCGGCGAATGACGGCAGAGGATATTGACGCAGTCGCGGAGATAGAGAAGGCTGTTTTTGCCTGCCCGTGGAGCAGGGAAAGCTTCCGGCGCGAGATGGAAGAGAACGCGGTAGCCAGGTATCTGGTGGCGGAAAGGGACGGCAGGATCATCGGCTATGCGGGCGCCTGGATCATTCTGGATGAAAGCCATATTACCAACATTGCCGTAACAGAACCTGAAAGAGGCAGGGGAATCGGGCGGATGCTGACGGAGAGGCTCCTGTATGTGCTGAGCAATCTCGGCGCATGCTACGCGACGCTGGAGGTAAGAGTCAGCAATGAGAGGGCTCTGGCGCTGTATAAAAGCCTCGGATTTGTTGCCGCAGGGAAAAGGAAACGATACTATGAGGACAACGGTGAAGATGCCTGGCTGATGGTTTGCGAGCATATGCCGCCCGTTGACCCGGACTTTGAGGACAGATGACAGGAGGAGGAGCATGCGGAAGAAGATTTTACGGCTGACAGTCACTGCTGTTTTGCTTTGCCTGCTTTTCTGCACAGCCGGAGCGGAGGAAGCGACGGATATTTCCAGACAATGCTCCTATCGGACCAGCAGGGACGCGCACGGCAGTTATCTGACCATGACCGACGGGAAATATACGACCTACTGGGAAAGCAAAGCAGTAAAGCATCCCGTTGTAACCATTACATCCAAAGAGCCGATTTACGGGATATATCTCTGTTTTCAGCATATGCCGGACAGCTTTGTACTGCAGGAGGAAAGAGGAGATTCCTGGAAGACCCTGGCGCAGGGAGACACCCGCTTTCATCATTCCTTTTACCAGCTGAGCGGTCAGAAAAAGATCCGCATCCAGGCGGACAGCGAAAAAAACCAAAGCATGGGCTTCAATGAAATCTTCGTGTTCGGGCAGGGAGATATTCCGTCCTGGGTACAGCAATGGGAGGAACCGGAAAAGAAGGCGGATATCCTGTTTGCGGTCGCCCATCCGGACGATGAGCTGCTTTTTATGGGCGGGGCAATACCTACCTACGGAACGGAAATGAAAAAACGGATCGCCGTGGTTTATCTGACGAAGAGCAATACCACACGGCGCAGCGAAGCCCTAAACGGCTTATGGAGCATGGGGATCCGGCATTATCCGGTCTTCGGGGAATTTGCCGACGCCTACAGCGAAACTGCCGCAGACGCCTACAAGAAAGCAGGAAAGAACAAGGTGCTTGCCTGGATGACGGCGCTTTACCGTCAGTATCAGCCGGAGGCCGTGGTAACGCATGACCTGAAGGGAGAATACGGACACGGCCAGCACAGGATGATGGCAGATGCCTGCGGAAAGGCTTTCGAGCTTGCGGCCGACCCGGAGAAATATCCGGAATCCGCGGAGCAGTACGGCACCTGGCAGGTTAAAAAAGTATATATCCATCTTTACGGCGAGGAAGCCGGATGGACACGGTTCGACTGGAATCAGCCGCTGAGCTCCTTCGGGGGAAGAACCGGGTCGGAGGTTGCGCAGGAAGCCTTTGAACTGCATAAAACGCAGGAGGGGAAGGGCACAAAGATCCGGGGCAAATTCCAGGCCTTTTCCGTGGAACAGACAGGGGCGCTCTTTCCCAACAACGCGTTCGGCCTGTTTGCCACCACGGTCGGAGAGGATGAGACCCATACCGATTTTCTGGAGCATATCGCAACAGAAGAGTATGAGAACAAAGGAAGCGTGAATCCATGAAGAAGTTCCTTCTGATACTGACTGCTATTGCCGCTTTTCTGCTGGGAACAGCCGCGATCCCAGAGGCCGGAGCAGAGGAGGCTCCGGAGCTGACGGCGGAATGCAGGCTCATTCTGGGAAAGAACAAAAACCCGAAGAACCTGACGGACAAGCTTTACACAAGCCAGCCCGGCAGCACGGGTTCCATGAAAAACCCGGCCCTGACGGTAAGCAGTGACACTCCGATCTACGGAATTTATCTCTGCTTCTGCAAGATGCCCCGGGATTATGAAATACAGGCGGATCTCGGAAACGGCTGGGAAACGGTTCACGCGGGAAACACAGCGTTTTATCATGCCTTTTATACACTGGACGGGGTCCAAAAGGTGCGCGTATATGCAAACGGTGACAAGAAACAGGAAATGAGCTTCAACGAAATATATGTTTTCGGGGAAGGAACACTTCCTGCCTGGGTACAGCGCTGGGAAGAAACGCCCGAAAAAACCGACGTTCTTTTTGTGACAGGTCAGCCGGAGGAAGAGCTGCTGTATCTGGGCGGCGCTATACCGTACTACATCCGGGAAAAGGGAAAAACGGTCGCTGTCGCATGCTTTAACTGTCAGAACACCGCACGGCGCAGCGAACTGCTGAACGGACTGTGGAGCATGGGATGCCGCTATTATCCGGTGATCGGCGACAAGGACAACAAAAAGGAAAACGCGGAGCGATGGGTGACGGAAACCGTACGGAAGTGCAAGCCGGAGGTCGTCGTCGGGCCCGATGAAAAAGGGGAGGGAAACAACGCACTTCGGAAAGCACTGGCCAAAGCCTGCACAGAAGCGTTTTCCTCTGCCGCGGACGAAGTACGCTTTCCCGACTCCGTAGCCTCCTGCGGGACGTGGCAGACAAAGAAGCTGTACCTTCATCTTTACGGGGAAGAGAATACCCAGACAGTATTTGACTGGGATACTCCCATGGCCTGTTTTGACGGAATGACCGGGAACGGGATGGCGTATTACGCCCATCTGTACCATAAAACACAGGATAATTCCAAAGAAAAAACGGACAAATCGGTATACAACAACGGCAGAAAATACGCCAACAACCGTTTCGGACTGAAACTGAGCACCGTCGGCGAGGATACCGAGCGGCTTTGCTTTCTGGAGAATATTCCGGAGGAAGATCTGACCCGAAGAGAGTACGCCAAGGTTCCGGAATGGACGATCGGTGAGATACCGGAGCTGCCGGAACTGAACGCAAAAGGCTTTCTGGATGAGGGTGAATTCATCTGGACGGACGACTCGCACGGGCATTATGTGTATATCAGCCCGTCAATGAGGATCGTGATCCAAAGAAAGCATGACGGGACGCTTCCGCTGACCTGGTTTGTGACAGATATCCGCTGTGACGCGGAAGCAGGGGAGCTGATGCGCAATGTGGAGTATTCCCCGGAAGCGCCGCTCGGGAAAAAGAAGACGGCGTTTGTGAGCGACAACGCCATGGCCAATAAACTGGTATTCGCCACAAACGCGGATTATTATACCTACCGCCTTGTCAACAAGAACGGGAAACTGTCCGGGTCGAACGGAAGACCGATCGGCGTGGAAATCAGGGGCGGGGAGGTTTACTTCGACAGCCGCTACGACCATGACGAGGAAAAATACTTTCCGAATCTGGATACTCTGGCTTTCTACCGGGACGGGAGCATGGACGTGCACCACAGTGTTGATCTGAGCGCGAAGGAGTATCTGGAGAAGGACGCCTATCTCGTTTACAGCTTCGGCCCGTATCTGCTGAAGGACGGGCAGATGAGCGCATGGGTAACGGACCCGACCAAGAGCAAGGCAAAGAATCCGAGGCACTGCTTCGGTACGGTCGGGCCGGGCCACTATGTGGATATTCTCTGCGAGGGAAGAATGGCCAGACGGAGCGAGGGGGTAACCATGCCCCAGACCGCGCTGCTGGCCATGCGGGAAGGCTGCACGGACTGCTGCAATCTGGACGGCGGAGCAACGGGAGTCCTTGCCTTCATGGGGATCCAGCTGAATGAGATCAACGGGGAAAGCTTCCATTCCAGCCCGAAAGGACGCCCGGTCAGCGAAGTGCTGGCGATCGGGGTCAGTGAACAGGTCGGAAGCTTTGAAATCAAATAAAAAGCTTGACAAAGCCTGCGGAAGATGATATCTTTCATGGGTGAGCCGCTCGGGAGAGGTCTTTTTCAATGCGCTTTGCGCAACCTCAGAAATCCCGGCGAGTATGTATTCAGGAGGTGCCAAGCCATGTATGCGATCATCGCGGCAGGCGGCCGGCAGTATCGGGTATCCCAGGGAGACATTATCTACATCGACAAAGTGAATCAGGAAGCTGATTCCGCAATCTCTTTCGACGTGCTGATGCTCGGCGGAGAGGGCGACATTCAGGTCGGCAATCCCGTTCTGGAAGGTGCAAAGGTTGAGGGCAAGGTTCTCGGCCAGGTCAAGGGCGAGAAGATCCGTGTCTACAAGTACAAGAGCAAGAAGAACTATCACAGGACGAACGGTCACCGTCAGCCCTACACCAAGGTAGAGATCACCGCCATCAACGCGTAATGATTTCCGCCATCCTGTACTGTGAAGGGAGCCGGCTGACCGGCTTCCGGGCCACAGGCCACAGCGGATATGCCGAGGCGGGCAGCGACATCGTGTGCGCAGCGGTATCCGTGCTCGGATGCACCTGTGTGAATTCGCTGGAAAGCCTCTGCGGCATCGCCGTCCTGCTGAACGGCAATGAGGACGGTCTGCTGGACTTTGATCTTCCCCCGCTTGATCAGGAGGGGGACGAAAAGGCACAGCTCCTGATGGGGGCGCTGCAGCAGGGCCTGAAGGACGTACAGGACAGTTATCCGGAATACTTGAAACTTTCCATGAAAGAACGGAGGAAATAACCATGATGAAGTTGAATCTGCAGCAATTCGCTCATAAAAAAGGTATGGGTTCCACCCGCAACGGACGCGACAGCGAATCCAAGCGTCTCGGGCCGAAGCGTGCGGACGGCCAGCTGGCTCTGGCCGGCAATATTCTGGTTCGCCAGCGCGGCACCCACATCCATCCCGGCCTGAACGTGGGCATCGGCAAGGATGATACGCTCTTCGCCAAGGAGACCGGTATTGTCCGTTTCGAACGCCTGGGCAAGGATCGGAAGCAGGTTTCCGTTTATCCGGTTGAAACCGCGGCCGAAGCTCAGTAATTACGGTCATATCTAAAAGGGCTGTTGCGTCGCAACAGCCCTTTTATCAGATTTATGGAGGAATGTCCCATGAGTGAGAACAAAAAGACTTTCTACATTACCACACCGATTTACTATCCCTCCGGCAATATGACCATCGGCCATACCTATACCACTGTGGCTGCGGATACCATGACCCGCTTCCGTAAACTGCAGGGTTATGATACCTATTTCCTGACCGGAACGGATGAACATGGCCAGAAAATAGAAAAGAAGGCGGCTGAAGCCGGTGTGACGCCCATTGCCTACGTGGATAAGATTGTGGCTGAAACCAAGGAACTCTGGAAGCTCATGGACATCCAGTACGACGACTTTATCCGCACCACAGAAGAGCGGCATATGAAGGTCGTTCAGAAGATTTTCCGTCAGTTCTATGAGCAGGGGGATATCTACAAGGCCGAATATGAAGGCATGTACTGCACACCCTGTGAGAGCTTCTGGACACCCACCCAGCTGGTTGAAAAGGATGGCGTGAAGGTCTGTCCCGACTGCGGCCGGCCCTGCCAGCCCATGAAGGAAGAAAGCTATTTCTTCAGGATGAGCAAGTATCAGGACTGGCTGATCGATTATATCGAGAACCACCCTGATTTTATCCAGCCGGCAAAACGGGCCAATGAGATGCTGACGAACTTTCTGCGGCCGGGCCTGCAGGATCTGTGCGTGAGCCGTACCAGCGTGAAGTGGGGCATTCCGGTGGACTTTGATGAAAAGCATACGGTTTACGTCTGGATTGACGCGCTGAGCAACTATATCACCGCCCTGGGATACAGCACGGAGCACGACGAACTGTTCCGGAAATACTGGCCGGCGGACATTCATCTTGTGGGCAAGGAAATCGTACGGTTCCACACGATTTACTGGCCGATTATGCTGCACGCCCTGGGACTGCCCCTGCCCAAGCAGGTGTTTGGCCATGGATGGCTGTTATTCGGCGCGGACAGGATGAGCAAATCCAAGGGAAATGTGGTCTATCCGGGTCCTATTGTAGCCAGATACGGAGTGGATCCGCTGCGCTATTACCTCATGAGGGAGATGCCCTTCGGCGCAGACGGCAATTATACCAATGAGTCCTTCCTGGTCCGGATGAACGCGGACCTGGCCAACGATCTGGGTAATCTGGTGAGCCGGACCGTGGCCATGATTGAAAAATATTTCGATGGTGTGCTGCCGGCCTGGACGGACGCAACGGACAAGGAGCTTGACGCCCCCCTGAAGGAACATTGCGCCGCGCTGCCCACCCTGGTGAATGAGCAGATGGACGCCCTCCAGTTTTCCCAGGCGCTCACAGAGATCTGGAAGCTGGTCGGTGAATGCAACCAATACAACGATATCACCCAGCCCTGGGTGCTTGGAAAGAGCGAAGACAGGAAGGAAAGGCTCGGGACCGTGCTG
>JAEEGL013655687.1_pt1 | contig 36882 bp, 43 predicted proteins | sample 9134231 | NCBI WGS metagenome assembly JAEEGL01 (sample SAMN16246548, study PRJNA631951) | gut metagenome | biome: gut microbiome; feature: rumen; material: fiber-attached | host: Bos | place: Iran: Karaj | collected 2018-10 | reverse complement strand
TTCAGCAAGTTCTGGTGACAGTTTCCTCCAAAGGTTGTTGTAAGCAAAGGCTTTCTTCCTGTCAGCCGATAAAATTTCCTGTGCCCGTTCTCTAGCTTTTCTCAAAGTCTCTTCAGCACCTATTCCAGAATAATTGTCAGTGTTTTCGAACTCTTCCATAAGGTTATTGGTTAAAAAAAAGTCCCGTTACCCAGGTAATGAGGAGCCCTACTTCCTCATAAATCCTTGATAACAGGACGGTTATCTTTCTATGCAGACCATTATAACGTAGGGCTAATGGTAAGCAACCGTTGCAAAGATAGGTATTTTCATGATAAAACCAAACATTTTTCAATAAATTTTCACAAAAAAATCCGACACACTCGCGAAAAGCATGCCGGACATACAAACCTTTATGAAAAAATTCTTCACTACAAAGGTATAACCTTCTTTTTTAACATACAAGCCAACAAAGAAATTATTAAAGCCAATAAGTTAAAAACTAATAACATCCACGCCCATTTAGGAATGACTTTTTGGACAACTTCCACCTCTACCGGAACTTCCTTTGTGACAATAGAATCACGGTATTCGGTCCTTATTTTATCTAAATAGACAATTTCCCTTTCAAATTTAACGGGTTTATTAACGAGCGTATGGGATAGAAGTCCTGTAGAGTCAACTGATGCGTCACTGTAAGCAACGGTAGATTCAAGGTGTGATGATTGTACCTGATATGCAGCTGAGCTCTCGTCTGGGATGCTTATTGTTACAGTATCACGGTGTATTACCAACGAGTCCCTCACCACAGTCTGGATGTTCGTTGTAGTCTCTATCGGTACAGGTCGAACTGTCGCACACCCCAGCATCAGGGTTGCGATAGCCAATAATGCCATATTTTTGAAACAGGATATCATCCTCTAAGCTGCGGTCATCCCGAACATTTTGCATCTTTGCTCACCCCTATTACTATATAACGCGAAATGAACCCATTTGCCTCCAGATGCCCTCGACTGTTCGTAGATGCACTGGTCGAACTTACGACCTTTAAGCCACTTACGAAGGAAAGCCTCGAACTCTGCCATCTTACCGTTGACCGGGACTAAATCGACAGCATTTCCATATTGGTGTGCGGAATTTGAGACGCCCCCAACAGCTGAATTGAGGTGTGGGCAGCGGAAGCCTGAGTTAATTCTGATGCCGGAACCCCAAGCTATCCTCATTTCATCCAAAAAATCAGCAAGTCTGTTGAGATTGTTAATGACCTCCCAGGACGGCAAGTTTTCTATCCGTTTACGAACTGCTGTATCGGACTTCAAGAACTCCTCTAAACGGAAATACCTACTCATCTTCCTCACCCTCCATATCCGGAACATCCTCGTAATACCTGCGACGCCTGTCACTCTTGTTAAGGTCACCGACTGTTACCTCCGTATCGTGATGACGGACTCTGGCATCGACCCCCATGTCCATTGCTTTAACCAGTGCGCCCAAGGCACCAAATCCAGCTAATTCACCGACCGCACCCAGGACGCTCCCATCAATTACAGCCATTGGTGGAACAATCCAGGATGCTACAATCAACAAAATTGCTGTGACTAACAGCACCCAGAACCATACGTTATGATGAACCGCTTTTCTAATGATATCACCCATTTTAATCAATACATATTGAATCCTTGGGAACTTGCAAGGTTATTATTGCATAGATGCCAGCTGTAAGGTCAGCAAAACGTTGTACAAACGGCTGGAAGTATATTGTCCCGTACACCTCTGCGAAGTATTCATCACAGAATATCTTAATAACGTTTTCCAGGACTTCCTTACCAATGCTCTGGACCTGCAATGAGTTACTTCCATCAACATTTTCCTGCCTTGATATGTAGAATAAATTGAACGAATAACGGTCGAAGTCACCTTCTGTCTGGTGCTGGTTTTGTGTGATATAAAACACATCGTATTTAAGCGAAGGTGTTGCTGACAGGTCGGCATATAAATCTCCCTCACCAACGGTCCTTACGTTATGCTGCGTCAGTGCTATTCGTTGCAATTGCCGTACTACCTGATTTAGTGTCATAATTGTTCTTTTGGGTAAGTATGTAAAAACTTGTTTATGGTCCAGGAAAACTATATCTTTGAATATATGCCAAAAAGGAAATACGCAAATAGTGAAGAAGCAGCGGATGCAGTAAAAAAACGCAAGCTTGACGAGCTCATTAAAGTCGGAAGAAACGGTGTAATAAACCCTATCAGACAGGTAAAACTGAACTTTGAGCACAATTCAATCAAGGTTGAAGTTGGAACAATGGACCGTACCCGTATGGACACGGCATATATCGACATGCGTATTGATGTAAAATACCCTGATAATGAAGATGACCTTGACACGTTGGTAAGCGAATGCGGTAAATCGTTCCGTAACTGGCTGTATAACCAGAATATGTGGGACAAACACAACTACATATACTTATCAGACATCCCAGAAAACAATAGGACTTATAAGGCGAAGGTTAAAGTTGTAACACTTGAATTCCATTTGCATAGGAATACCATATCCATATTCGAACACATGGTTAAGAATCTAAACGGACTAGTTGATGAGCTCGTTGAGACAATAAAAAATACCTGTATTGCTACAGGTATGGAATTACGAGCAAGGGAATCAAATAATCCACTATTTAGGAAGACTAACGTACAATCTTAGCACGTCTTCCACCAAGGAATATTCCGCAATACCATGAGGAGCTTGCTAAACAAAACGAAGCTTATAGAAAGGATTCAGGAGCTTAAGGAAGGTATCTTAACGGATTACCTTCGACCTGTATCCTCCGAGCCATATACCACAGTCCTCGGCACTTTCGAGGTTGGGACGGATATCAGCACCACATTCACAACAATCGAGCTCTGGGAATGCTTCCCTATGAGTTTTGAGGAAATGCTGCATGCGTTTTGCATAATGGTCCGCCTTTGTGGTGTGAAGGTATTGTAACCTGTCAACCTCACCGGCTGAAATATTGGACGCATACTCATCATTTGTGTGAATTACACCAAGATTGACGATTTTACTCCCCACAATCGGGATGAGGTCTGCAATAACGCGCTCAATCATATATGGTTCGATGTAATCATCAAGCAAATCCTTATATTGGACATTTTCCCCATCTACGATAGTCCCATCAGCCACCAAACTAAGCAGCTTTTGATATAAACAGGAACCAAGAAATCCTTGAAGGTAGATATCCTGTGCGGTACGGATTGCTGGCAGGATGCTTTTACCATATAAATTATCGGATATCTCACTATATGTACGGATAGTGTCCTCCGACACCAATAGAACTCTGTTGCTCATCTTTACAGTCTTTTTTATAAGTATATTTAATGTGTACATTGGCGTTTTGCCTTGCATTTTACATGATAAAAACATATCTTTGAATAAAGGGTTATGTGAAACCTTGCTACATAATCGAAAATCGGCGTCTAGTTGATGAGTAGTGAGTTAGCGAAGTGGTTGAAAAGATGGTCCGACAGGTTCATTCCCGCAAGGGCACCATACACATGTGGATAGAAGGTTAGTGTTAGGCATTACATTGTAGGTAGGTAGGTAATAGGTTAGTTAAAATTGAAAAAAAACTGGGTTAGGATAGTCTTACCATTTTCAACATTTGTTTTTTCTGATTCTGAAGTAGTTCCGGGGGTTTCCCAGTTCCCCTATTTTTGAAGTTTTTTGGTGACGGTGGGTGGGATTAACATATTAAATTGTGGGATAGAGCAGTCCAGTTAGCTCGTAGGGTTCATACCCCTGAGGTCGGTGGAGCGAAGCCACCTCCCGCAACGACTACAACCACAAGTAGTTATCATTTCTTTTTCAGTAACACCGGCACGTCGTGATGATGTGCCGGATTTAAAAATGGAATTGTTTATTTTTGCCATAGTTTTCTGAAAAACCCCCAAGGATTTCGGTCCCTGGGGGTTTGATTTAAGTGTTGTGGATTATCCTTGCTGTACGGTCCATCCTGGAAGATAGGTCGCAGCCCAGGTAGTCCAATCCTGAACGTATGAACTATCATACACTTTAATGGTACCGGATGCTGGGACATTGTATAAAGGTGTACTCACCTGTACATTACTGTCATCAACAATGATTGGAGGTCTTGGTGACGCCTCACAAACAAATTCTGTTAAGTTACTACACCCGACAAATGCCCTGTAATGTATCCTACGTTCCACATCATTAACAAACGTTGCTTTGGTTGCTGGGTTGTAAGCAAAAGCGCTAGAACCAATAGATGAAGCGACCTCTGGAATGTGGATTTCATCCAATGAACAACCCTTGAACGCAAGACTACCGATAACTGTAGCATAACGTGTTTCCACATCATCTAATGTTGAGCAACCGCTAAAAGCACCTCCTCTTATTTCTTTTACGTGTGGATAGAACACCTGTAGGTTGGAACATCCATCGAATGCAAATTCATTGATGGTTGTGAGTAACGGGTAATCCTCAGCATTTATCCACTCTACTGCCGTATCTTTTAAACCACCTATGCGTATCTCTTCACACCTAGGCATTATGACATACGTTAGTTTAGTACAACCATCAAAATAAGGCATTATAGTTGCGTATGTATCCTCAAGATGTATTTCAAACAGTTGTGTACATTCATAGAAACTTGCGTATGGTAAATCATCATATTCACAATCAAAAATAACCTCATGTTCACCAGCGGTCATAGTAACAGCACTTGTTGGTCCAATAGGCGTTCCACCGTCAATGGTTATATTGTTAACCTGTAGGCTATCATATAATTTAACAATACCATCATTATCAACGTCATAAATTGCTCTGACCTTTGTTGTACCTGAAGTTGGGAACGTGATAACCAATCTATGAATGGTATCAGTGGTTCCTTTGATGAAATTATACCTAACGTTGTCGCTTGCTGCAAAGTCTTGTTTTGTACTAGCTGTCAACTGAATGTTAGTACCAGCCGTTGTTGGAACGTTAACGGTTATAGCACTCCAACCATCAGCTCCGCTTGGTGTATAGTTCCCGTTTGAAGTAAACGTCTCAGATGTCAATGAAGAAGCTCCACCGCCAGAAACATTAACCGTAACAGCACTCCAACCATTTACGTTTGTGTATGTGTTGTTTTCCGTAAACGATGTTGCTCCCAATAAGGCTTTCTGTGCTGCTTCACCTTCCGTATATCCGCTAGTATAACCATCAGTCTGACCTGACGCATATCCGCTAGTATAACCATCAGTTTGACCACTCGTATAACCAGACGCGTATCCTTCTGTATAACCGCTGTTGTAAGCCGGAGTTTCGTTATAATTGATTGTAACAGAGCTCCACCCATCAACACCTTCAGGTGGTCTATATTCACCATTTTCGGTAAACTCGTGATTGATTAGAATTGGCGTCGTGCCAGATTGCGGAACAGATACAATAATCTCATTCAATCCGTTTTCCCTTTGATACACACCGTTATTGGTGAATGTCTCACTTGAAAGCAATGCTTTCTGTGCAGCCACACCTGAGCTATAGCCATCCTGGTAACCATCTGTCTGACCTGACACATAACCGTCTGTATATCCGCTTGAGTATCCACTGTTTGAACCCTCCTGATAGCCATCCGTATGCCCAGATGCATAACCTTCCTGGTATCCGTCCGTATGTCCTGAGGCATACCCTTCTGTATGACCGGAAGTGTAACCTGCGTTATACCCATCTGTCTGTCCTGAAGCGTAACCATCCGTGTATCCGCTGGTATATCCGTCATTGTAACCTTCCTGGTAAGCACTATCAGACACTTGTACCGTAACGCCGGTATAAACAGAGTCTCCGGTCGGAACATAAATGCCGTTCTCAGTCACATTAAGATGCTCTGGCGTAATTCCAGTCGCTGCGGTAACATAGACAGCGATAGTTCCACCGCTGATACCGTCGAAACCTGCATCTGGGTGAATTTTGTATGCCCCGTTACCGGAAATATCGTAATCCTTCCTCTGCAACGAGAAAGTGTGCCCGGTAATACCAGAGTTTGGGTCAACCTCGTCCTTCGGGATGTAAATCCTCTGGCTGTATGTTGAATCGTTGTCTATGTATATCATTAGTTAACATTTGTTTGGTCCCCAAATACGAATGGGCTTATTGTTATTGAATCCTTTACTCCAAAGATATGGTCGAAAGCATCACCGATTTCCCTCTGGATTGAACGAACAACCGTTGATGAGTACAGTTTATAAGCCTCCTGGAATTCCTGCTCAGAGAACCCGGTAGCTGCTGTCATAAGACCAAAAATTTGAGGAATTGCCTGGAATGCACAGAAAATCTGTTCACGCGCCCTATCAGCCGCAGCAGCATACTTATCCGCAAAGTCGGTTATATCAAGTTTTTCAACAGTAGCCGCATTGTCCTTTCCGTTGGCAAAATTCAGGATTACCCTCCCGGCGTTGGCAGCTCCGCAGAACTTCTCGGTCACAGATTTCTCAATTTCAGCCTTCTGAGCGTCCTCAGGAATGCCATTGAGGAAATTGATAATGTAACTCGGCATAAATCCATTTTCGAGGCTTGAAAGGTGCATATCGTCAATATGCCGTTCAATTTCACATGCCTTAATAGCACCACTGTAACGAGGAATAGGATAAGTGGATGTTATATCATTTTTGACATACACTATCGACGCAGGAGCATCACCACCTGGAACATATTTCGGATATAAAACTGCCTTTGTGGTCCTTGCATATTTCTTCCCGAATTCCTCGGAATACCAGAATGATTCATTCTTTTTATCAGACCTCAAATACCTGAAATCAATGTAGTAAACCTCGGCTATACCACCAGCCATGTTGCGTATTACCTCAAGTGCAAAACCACCATATAACAGGTAATCACGGGTACACCACTTGACAATATTACGAAGGGTATCACCACGTTTGTTCATCTTTACATCAAAGCCGTTAACGTTACATTTCGCATCATCACCGGCTGCAAAGTTTGAGGTTCCGTCAATGATTGTTTTTAAAGTTGAAACGTCCGTGTATAACCCAAAAAGGTATTCCGAATATAGATTATCACTTCCATAGTACACATATTCCTTATTACGGTATGCCTCCTGCGTAAGAACAGGTATGTTGCCAACAATTGACTTCTCAATCGCAGCGAAAGCCATCTGTATTTGTTTGTTATCCATTAGATAGAACCGTTATATTGAACGTACCCGTTCTTTGTATTGGCGGTGTACGTATTATTGTTTGCTACATAATCACCTACTTGCAGTAACCCCGTAGCCCTAATCCTGCCTTCATCATTGGTTAAGCTATAATTATATTCTCCATCGTCCATTCCAGACTCCAATGTGATGTCGAGGGTATAGAACAACCTTGAAACTAATTGGTCCTCTAAGTTGTCGAAAGTATACTCCTTCTTTGTCAGATTATTGATAAGAGTTAACGTCATTTTACATCGATTTGTAGTAAGTATGGAATAAAAAAGGTGTGGCATAAAACCACACCAAAATATAAATGAGACCCAGGAGTTACACCTGGATGGTTGTTACTCTTCAATTACAGTCCAACCTTCAGGAATGCCATTTACACCACTCGCCCAGTTAGCACCTTGAGCCTTTACAAATGTTCCTGTAGCTGAAACACCATCTAGCCAACCAGTAGAATAGCCATAACTTGTGCCTGAAGATGCCAAACATTTAACGTAATTGAGGTTACTACAGCTATTGAACATATTCTGCATTCCATTACTTCCAGTTAGGGCAGTTGCAATAATTTCTGGTGACCTTTCAATCGCTGTACCTCTAAACATTGATTTGCAAGCGTCTTGTGTAATAGTATTCATTGGCAACACTTCCGGAGCCTCTGTCAAGTATGTATTCCACTGAGCGAACCAGGCATACGTACCCATTAAAGTATTATCAGATAACACTAAGTTTTTCATTGAATGGCAGTTGCAATAGCTGAAGAAGTTACGAAAATGGAAACTCCCGGTATTCCCAATTCTTGTCTGACCTGAGAAACTATCACCATTAGACAATGATAATAAGTTCCCGTAAACATTGAAATGCACATCGGAACCCTCAAAGGCAGCGTAGTTTACTGAAGTACCATACTTAGTGCTGATTCCTTTCAATAAGATTGTTTCACCAGAATAAACCTCCATTGGTGTGCCACCAGTCCAAGGTGGTGCTGAACTGCCAATTGAACTACTCCAGTTTGTCCAGGTTTCACCATTATCCCGCGAATACTGAATGGTTTTTGATGAACCTATATCTTTAAACGTCAGATACCCGTCACTAAGGATTTCCAGCGTCAAATACTCCTTCGAGTAGTCTCTATAATTAACGGTACAGCTAGCTGTATACGTTGTTGATGTTGCATTAATGGTACCAGCTGTCGTATCGGTTGCAATAGTCTTATCAACGGCAAGGTTAACCGTTGTGGTGCCGGTCGTACCTGTAACGGTATCAGCCGTAATCCAGGCAGGGAGCACCAAAGTCCAATCCTCTTCAGCCGACGTAACAGTTATCGTTTCACCAGTATGGTAATACGTGAAATTAACCGTTCTAGGGCTAATCGATAAACCACCACTGGTGGGCACATATATTTGCTTATCGCCAAGGTATAGTCCCTGGACGACCTGACTACCGAGGCAAAGACCATCCAGCGCGGTAGCCCCTATGCTAATACCCTGTAACGACATTTTTAACTGTTTGAAGGAATTATTGCGTAAAGTGTAGTGCTTACAAGTTCGCCAGCCTGCTCAAGGGCATCGTATTCAGCCTGCGTCAAGGCAACAATATCAAATACAGACTTGGACTGCACCAACTCATCAACAACGGGGTTATTGCGTGCATCAGATGAATCATATTTATGAATCATAAGGTGTGTGACATCTTGTGCTGGTGTTCCTTCACTCGTTACAAATTTTGCAAGACAACTTTGGTCTTGAGTAATCTGAGACCTGAACTCATCAACGCTCGGATAAGTAGCAGTATCCGCAATATAATCTAGTTTAGTACCAAGCCCGGACAAAGCACTATTTGCATTCGCAAGGGCTTCATTAGCTACACTAGCATCACCAAGCTCTATCCAGGAACCGTTGTTAAATTGATATGTCCTGGTTGGAAGATAATACTCAACGTACCACACATACTTGTAACCGGTAGCCCCAGACCAAGATATTGCATTCTTAAAATTGGATTCATAGAAAAGCCCTGTGCTACTAGCAAACAGATTATAAAGAGGAACCGTTAATTGATAGCCTAGTGTTGCCTGTATGTTAAAACCACTAAACGAAGAAACACTACCATTATTAACAGCATAATATAACACTGTCTCGTCACTAACTGTTTTCGAGCTCGACTTGAAACCGTAAATCCTCGAAGATGAATTACTTGTTCTTGCGTAGAACTGTACTGCATTCTTTGCAGGTGCATCAGGAGCCCCTTCTTCGGCATATTCTGATTCGACCAACGTTAGTCTTAAATAGGTAGGACTGTGATAGCTAGTATAAACACTTTGTAGACAGTTCCTAAATGTGTCGTTTGGTAAATACGACTCATAAAATTCGTCAGGAAAAGGACTATAGTGTGCTACAACCACACAGATGTCACCTTCTGATACTCCGGTCATAGCTGTCATTGCAGAGTATGTCTCGGCTGTTAGTCTATGCTGAGCATTGACATCTGTTCCACCTCCACCACCGGTTCCGGAAAAATTAACGTTTGCTAATGAAATAATCATAATATTTCCTAATTTAATCGGTTATTAATAAATGACGGTCACGGTTGAAGTGTTCCCACTTAGTTTCACATATTGACCAAAGGCGCATGCATTTACTATGAGATTTTCGGCGGCTGGAACTGATTCCTCATAGGAGGTCCAATCCCTGCCGTTTGCACTGTACTGGAGGGTATATCCACTCTCAGAAGGACTCACACTGAATGAATGTGACATGACCTGGAAGGCGGTCTCACCTGAAATTTCTAGATACATTTTACTTAACTTTTTTTCACTCCCTAGTTAAGGGTTATTTGTTGATAAGTATATTTGGTACGTGGTGTGGATAAAAAAACACCGCATCACTATGATACGGTGTCTATTTTAGGACCACTTAAGATTAAGCAGGGGTGCCACCCGTTACCTCGATAGGATAGGTGTCGTCGTTTGCCTGAAGGACAATCTGGTAGAAGTTTCCGTCAGTCACTGCCTGACCGGTCTGTCCAGAGCCGCTTGAAGCCATAACTGGGGTTGAGAACCCGCAGAACCACACCTTTCCGTTGTTATCCTTAACGAGGACCATGGTCTCATTGAGGGACAAAGCCTTCATTTCTGCACGTTTTCTTGCCTCCATACGACCAAACTGGAGGGTGATGTCGGTTGATACATAGTTAACACCGTTAGCATCATCGACATTGAGGGTGCTGGTCATGGAACCTGTGCCTCTACGGAATTCGTAAGCGTGCCAGGTTCCGGTTGCTCCGGAAATAGTTTCGAACGCAACAGAATCAGCTGAAACTGAAACAGCCGCAACTGCGTCAGCTATGGTCTGGTCGAAGTTTGCAATCCATACCTTCTGAATACCACCTTTTGAATTCTCGCAATCGAGGGTAAGTCCTGAAAGAGCTGCTGATGTACAAGCCATTGTTTTATATTGTTTTACTTTCTTTATTATTCATTTTTAAAAGGGGTTAACCCGATTGCTAACCCCATGTTTCAACCCGATTGTTAGTTAAGGTCTGCAACTGCAACCATGTCAGGGAAGAGGGTCTTAACACCCGCATTCCAATGGATGGAATATTTGTACAGCTCGGAATTGTCGTCGTACCAGAAACGGACCTTCTCCTGGTCGTTCTCAAGGTCAGCACCGTACACCATATTGTCGTATGCGGAAGCATAGATATAGTTGGAGCCCTTAAGACCGATGGTCTTGTGAACGCGAACCTCGGAGCCAGGGAAAACAATGTCCTTGTCCTCGATTTCAGCACCAGGTGCATAGTGATAAAGGTTCTTCTCAACAAGTGCGAAGACGAGAGCGCGGTAGTTAGCCGGGCTTACGAACACGGTAGCTTTGTCAAGGAGGTCCTCAGGAAGAGCGAGGATAACCTTCTGAACTGCGGTGTAAATTGAATCAGCAGAAGTAGCTGCGGTCACCATGATGGTGGAAGCGGAATCAGCTCCAAGTGCCTGGGTGAGGAAACCGTCGATGAGGTCAGTACCACTGTTAGCTGTGGTAGCGCCCTGCCAAACGAGCTTCTCCATTTTTTCATTGATTTTTCCAACAACCTCGTCAAGGATTTCAGCCTCGAAAGGCATATCGGAAGCATCCTTGGTAGCAGCAATCTTAACCTGGTATTCTGCCCATTTTCCGAGGAGGTCACGGTCGCAATACTGGTCCTGTGCCTTAAGCTGAGCGGTTTCGATTTCACGCTCTGAGAAATTAGTGCTACCCACTGCGGAGAATGCACATGAAGAACCGTCCTGGATAGCAGGGTCAACGTCCATAATGTTAAGTCTTTCCTTAGTCTTAACAGCAAACTGCTTGCGAAGATTAGGAATAGTGTCACCACGTACAGTTCCTAGAACAACGCCCTTAATGAGAACGTCCTGGTTAGTTTTTACGTAGTCGGTAAGACCACTTACAGTAAATCCTGATGCCATGATTTAATATGATTTTTTTATGTTATTAATTATTTTCGTTTTCAGTATGTATAGAATAAAAAAACATCGGAAACTTTTTTGTTTCTTATTGAAAGTTGTATATTTGCAAAACGGTTTTTAAAGTAAAACACAATGCCACAACCAAAAAAATATAAGACGGAGGAAGAGCGTAAAGAGGCTAAACGCCTATACGGGATTGAATGGCGTAAGAACCATAAAGAATACCTGAAAGAGTATGAGCGTGAACGTTCTAAGACCGAAAAACGCAAGCAATTAAGCCGTGATATGTATGCCAAGCACTCGGCAGAACGGTGTGAAAAGGTAAAAGCTTATTACAATGAACACTCAGAGGCAATACACAAGAGACGAAACGATTTATATAAAACCGATAAACTAACTAGAGCAAAAGCGTTAGTTGCTGGATATATCAGTATGGATAGGAAGTCAAACGTTGGTGTATGCACCATCACACCTGAGTGGGTCGTTGACAATATATTATCTGGACAATGTTGTGATTATTGTCTAGAATCAGATTGGCATAAACTAGGCTGTGATAGAATTGATAACGACAAACCACACACCCCAGATAACGTAGTGTGCTGTTGTACAAGTTGTAACGTAAAACGAAAAAAAACACCGTACCTGGAGTTCAAGTACGGTGATAAAAATCCTAGAAAAGACTCTTAGGCGTTTAGAATCCTTGTCAGACGGTCAAGGCGTGGGTTGCCGGTCTTTTCGAACTTGTTAACCTTCTCAAACTCCGTAGCAGCTGGTTCAGCAGCGGGTTTGTTCTTAAGGTCCTCATTTTCCTTCTCAAGCTCGGCAATTCTTTCGCGTGCCGCACCAAGCTCTTCCTCAAGTCTTGCAACCTCAGCCTCAAGGTTTGCAATTTGCTCATCCCTTGGGTCAGCCTCAGGTTCAGCCTCAGGTTCAGCCTCGGTTTCCTCAGCATTAATCTCATCCTGGGTCTCCTCCTCAGGTTGAACATCGTCACCGGTGGTCTCTGATTCGGTTTCACCATCAGGTTCACGGATTTCGGCAACCTTTCCTTCCTCGATTACGTAGATGGTGCCATCTGCTGCTGCATATTCACCGTCCTCAAGGTTGAAGATATTGCCTTCCTCGTCCACACCGTGAACGGACATTCCAACTTCGAGGTCACCCTCACCGTCCCACTCAAGAAGGGCTTTATCTGTTGCGATACGCTCGAAGGTCATAAGAGCCTTCTGAAGAAGTGCTCTGATAGCATTAAGTTTGCTCATTGTTAATACGTATTAATTTAGTTTATTGATTATTTCACCCAATAACGACTCGATATCGTCAAGGACATTATTCTTTGACTGTTCACTCATTACAACCGGTTCGATTCCGAAGTTTCCCGCAAGTGAAAAACCTTTCCAAGTACCTGCTTTGATGTTTGCCCATATCTCATCGTCCGTAACGTGATATTTGAAGAAAAGCGTGTCGTCAGGAAGGTCCTCATAACCAACCGGATTTATGCCCTTCTCAACATCCTTGAAATAAGCCTCAACGAGCGTCACACCTTCTACCAATTCGAAATTGTGGTCGTGGTCAACATCGTTAATCCTGTTCTCAGCAAAGAAACGTTCAGCCATCTTATGGATGGTGTCAGCCTTATAGACAATATAATATGGCATTCCATCCATTGTTTCCCTGTAAATTGGTTTGTCAGGTATCATAACAGGTCCGAACACCATGTGTTTATCATCGTCCTGAATTGAGAACTTAAGCGGTTCCTGCTTTGCGAAAGCCATGAATCCGGACTCAATCGCAGGGGCATCAACCAAAGACACTACGAACATTCCAGTGCCTTCATCATCGACCGTTGCCTGATATACAGGGATGCCATTAATATCCTTCATCTTATTAATTTTTGAGTAAGTATGATTTTTATTCAATTTGGTAAGCCCTTAGGCTTAAAATGTTGACTCAGAGGTTCTTTGATTTGCCACTTGCTGTGCTGCACTGATATCGGATTCGACTACGAATGCCCTTATCGGGTTGGCAGCAATCGCATTTGCAAGGTTCTCTGTTTCCTGTTCTCCGGTTAGGTTGCCGGTCATTTGAGGATTATAATCAGGCATTGAAGGTGTTACCTGAGCTTGTGCAAGCATCACACTTCCACCACTTCCGGATGAACCGAATTTGGTACTCTGGATTTGTCTGATTTGTGCCCAACCAGCCGCAAGGGTAGCCGCAGCCTGAACAGCACCGATTATTGAACCCCAAGGCTGTCCCTTATCCTGCCATCCCATAAAAGTCGCAATAGCACCCTGTATGGTATCTACGACAGCCGCAGAAATACGCAATGCCTTAATGGTATCAAACTCCTTCTTTGCAACTTCCTCTGACTTCTTGTTATGCTCAACGGCATACTTGAGGTCTGCCTCGTATGCGTCTGCAACATTATTGGTTAATGCTACAATGCCGGAAGTGAGGTTATCCCAGTTGTCATAACGTTCCTGAAGAATTTCCTTCTCAGTATCAACCATTCCCTGCAATGATTCCAGGTAGTTGTTGACTATATTATCAGGAATAAGTCCGTCCTTAATGAGCATCCCAAACAGTTCCTTGATTTTTTCAAGCTCCTCTTTACTCATCTTTGTGAAATCTTTGATGTCAAAAATTCCAAGGATGGTTTCAGGATTTGGCATTATCCCATCAAATCTGCGTTTGAACTCCTCAGACCGATTAGTTAGTGCTTCCATGATATTATCCATGTCAGCCATAACAACATTACGGACAGCAATCAATGCTTGGTTCCATTCTCCTTGATAATCATCAAACTTGTAACTAAGCTTCTCCAGGACGCTTGCATTTTGTTCATACATAACGTCCATTGCTTTGGTATACAAACCAGTTTCATCAACAACAGCCTGGTGCAAATTGGCAAGTGCGTCGATGGTAGCCTTCCAAGCAGCATTTTTCCTATTGGCGAACTCGTCATCAGACTCGTTCTGCAATTGCAGCATATTATCGTAGTATTTTTTCAATTGCTCAAATTGCTTCCTATAATATGCTGACATAGGACGGGTACCGTTCAGGATAATCTGGTTTGCCATTGCCACCTCCTGTTCCTCAGCCTGTGTTAAGGCATCGGATATGTTTTTGAGGCTTTCCTCTATCGCAATTTTCTGCTTTTTCCACTCCAACCTCGATTTTTCGTCCGTTGTCTTGTTCATTGCAGCAATGACGTCGTTCAAATGGTCGGTTTCAATCTGTTTCATTTCAGCCCAGTATTGTGAGCTGTTTTTACGATAAACGGACAGACGCATTTTAGCATTTTCGTAATCAGTATCAACCCTCTTATGCTCGTGTTCGTTTTCCAGATTCTTTATGTCACGGTTATAAGCTTCCGTTGACAGCTTCATGGCTTGCTCATAATCCTTGCGGTTCTTAATCTTAGTTTTGAAGCCCTCCTGCTGTATTTCAAGTTCCTTCTTGCGTAGTTCCTTTGCAAGCCTCAACTGTTCATCACTACCATCCTCAGCCAGGTCAAGTTCCTGCTGGATAAGGTCCTTTTCAAGGTTAAGCAATTGCTGTCTTTCCTGCGTAGCCTCCTGTGCCCCACGTCTGCGAAGTGCTGCCATTTCCTTATTTGATTGACGTTGTGCGGCAGCAATCTGTGCATTAATCTTAACAACCTTTGCCTTTAATTCATTGAGAGCGTCAAGCTCAGCACCGGAGCTTTGTGTAAGTGCCAGCTGTGCCTCAAGCTGTGCGGCTTTCTGTACGAGGATTTCCTTTTCAAGTTCAAGCTGCCCAACTTCCTTATCCACTGCCTGCTGTAGAAAACCAATCCTTTGTTCGATTGAGTAGTTCTCTTCATCTGATGCCTTTTCGCGTAACTCAGCTGCCTCTGTCTCAAGCTGTGCAGTCTTTAGAACACTATCACGTTCCTTCTTTTCAAGCTCGATTTGCTTGCGGGTCATTTCCTGCCTTTCCTTCATCTTGGGTGTAATCAACCCAAGCTTGTCAGCAAAGTTCATAGCAGCCTCAGCCACCTTGCCAATCCAACCGGCAAGCCCCTGGAATAGATTAAGCACGGCATCACCGATAGCCTTGAAACCGGAGAATGCCACCCTCAGCTTATTCGTATTTTCCTCAGAAGACTTGAATCCCTTGGCAATGCCGTTGATAAGGAGCCCTGCAAGTGTGGTAAGAACAAACACCAATGGGTGCGATGATAATGCCGTGAATGCCTTCTTGACATTGTTCAACGGTCCAACCATTCCCTTGGCTGCACCACCCATTGAACCAAATGCCTCGGTAATGGAACCAGCATAATTACCAACATTGCGACGATAATCGCCAATGCTGGCATCCATTTTCTTAAGTTTGTCGTTTATTTCATTAATCTGATTGCCTAGCTCCTTGCGGGATACCTCATCGGTGGTTTCCTTCCAGACCTTCTTAAGAGCAGCCATCTGGTTAACCAACGCATTATATGAGCCCTCAGCAGCAGTTGCCTCCTTCTGACCGGCACGCATTACGTCAGTCAGTTTCTTTTGGTCCTCTATAAGTTGATTGAGAATGTTTTTGTATTCCTCAGAACCCTTTTCAGTGTTTAAGAGCGCATCACGTAATGAATTTATTTCTTCCTTTAAACCTTTAACGGTTTGCTCTGAGCCACCAGTCTCTATCCTAATGATTCTTACTACATCATCAGCCATGTTAAAAACTTTTGTAATAAGTATATTTTAACGGCTTGTAGGTGTTAAAAATAAAATGGGGCTATGTTTCATCCCATAGCCCCGACACCAAGTCCATTAACAGGTAGCGAACGGTTGAAAACGGCAGGTGTGTTATAGGTCATCAACTCCAGTCCAGCCTGGTCCAAGCTTTGCAAGCCACGTCGAATAGTCAGAACCGGATGGATAATGCAGCGTTCCGGTGCTTTTTACACCTGTAAACGTATCTGACTGTATAGCAGGACAAGTCGTACAATAACATGTTATAGCACTAAGGCTGCTACAATTGTAGAACACCTTGCTTCCAAGCGCATTAAATCCATCCCGAATGGTTACAGTCCGCAAAGTTGTGGAACCTGTTGTGTATCCAGGATAAGTTCCACCTGAGAACGCATTGTCAGGCAACGTATAGTTATAGCCAGCCAAATACTCTGAATCCCACCATATATGCCAGGTGTTATTCGACCTATGTCCTTGCGCAACCGACCCAATAGGCAATACGTGGTAGGTTGAGTTGTTTGTCGTATAGTCAACAAGTAGTCTGGTGTACTGGGTAAGCCTCAGGTACTTCTTGTCGTTACCATTGTCGAATACAATCACCTGTGTTTGGTGTTTCAGACTGTTAGATGCTTTTGTGGTGGCTGTGAACGTTACGTTTGTACCTCCGGTTCCACCACTTGTTACACTTGGTGTCGCAATGAAAGCATCACCATTTTGTGTGTAAGCGGTCCATGGTCTTGAATGTGACAATACCCTTATCGACTTCGTTCTTGTTCTAACACCGCTGCTGTCATAAGAAAATGCTCCGGTGTAATCACAAACAATAGAAGTGGTATTGATTTCGAGGTCCTGGTAATTCTCTTCCGCATCGTATGTCTTGGTCCATGCAGACATGCCTCCGGTAGACGGGAATAAAATGTTGGTTGCACCTGATGGCACATGTATTCTACCGGATGGTGTTATTCCCGGCTGATAGTCACCCTCATAGTTCATACCTCCAAGATAAGTAGTTGTCATTTCGTGCATGATGTTTGACGTAACACTACTTACTCCGCAACTGACCAAACTATATGCATTAAACCAGATTGTGTTGTACTGAGGAAGTAGGAAATCGCCAAGGCTGAGAGTATACGTAAGCGCACTGTTACCAACCTGTGCCATACCCTTACCGAAACCCAAAGTGTCAAGATACTGGCAGTTCTTAAAAGCTTCACAGTTGATGCCAACTAACGAGTCCGGTAAAAACACTTCCTTCACGTTGTTTACCATATCATCATACCAAAACGATATCTGTCCGGTAATATTTCTCCAATGGTATGTACCTGTACCTGAAGTAGTAGTATACCTTGTTGGAACCATGCGCTCTTCGTTAAACCCACCAAGCCAAAGTTGTGTTAGAGGACAACTGAACACAACAGTACCAAGGTCGTTTGCTGTATCATACGTGTTGGAAACAACTGGTATATGATTTTCAAATGGAAGAGTTTGATGATTCCTCGTACGATAACAGATTGTGGTATCCATTACGTCAACGTCATATTTACCGTTCTGTCTAACCGGTACGGTGACTTGTTTACTGTTACCAGCTATTATCAAATTGATAAGTCTTTCCACCGCTTCTGTATTACTGTCAGCGGTGATAGTGATGATTGTGTCACCACTACCACTTACCTGACTCAAATGTAACCAACTAGGTATTGCCATTATCCTATTGTCCAATCTGTATTAGAAATTATTATTAGTTGTTTTGTTCCACCACCTGATTGATATAGTAGTGAGCTAGGAGATACCGCAAGTATTTCACCATCACCAGACTTCTGCACGCAAGTCACAACATAAGGCGTATCTGTTGTATTATCCATAAACACAACCGTTCCGGTCCTCTGTTCCGCACCACTATATGGAATTGCGGTTACTGATACAGTAGCACTTGTGTTCCCACTTTCAGGTGAACAGGTAACCCAACCAGGATATGTTACAACATCCCAGTTTGTACCGATATTAACATTAACCGTCTTGGTACCACCTGTGGCATCAAATACAAGCAAATCTGGTTGAACACCAAGCTCCGATTCCGCATGCCCATCCTGTGTCTGTGACCAGCTGACGTATTGTCCGAGCGCATCGGTGAAGTCAATGACACAGTATCTTGCGTCCCCGGTATTCGCACTGAACGTAACGGTCATCCTTGCGGTTGTGCTTGCCCCTGTGATTGATAGGTTGATGAATGCATTATCTGTTTCAGCACTCCAAGCCTTATGGACTGAGGTAATTTCAATAACCGCAGTACCGCCAGATGCCGGTATGTTCCCAGAACCGTTAACCCGCTCAACTTGGAATAGTCCAAGGTTCTCATTACTATCGTCACCACTCTGAGTTAACACATAGTTAATAACAGTTCCGTTCTCATCGGTGAATACCAACGTTGCCTGTCTTGTCTCACCTGGATTAAGGGTGAAATCAACAGTCATATCCTCTGTGGTTGTGCCACCACTCTTTGACAGGGTGACAAACGCAGCATCAGTCGTTACGGTCCACCCGGTACTTGAATCAATGTGAAGCTCAGCTGTTTGTCCCGTTGCAATAATGTTTCCTGAACCATCGGTCCTGGTGACCTTGAACACCTCCTCGTCATACCCCTGCCTTACATTGAAAGGAGCACTACTCTCACCGACACTTACAGTTACACTTCCAGACCTTGGGTCACTTAATGGATTTGCTGCCGCAACAATGTCATACGTGCCATCAAGATTATTGATTGCGGTAATCCAATATGGAAGGTCAAGGAATGTTACCTCATCCGCATAAGGGAATGGCAATGTGACGGTCCCACCAGAAAAATCGAAATCAAATCCCTCAGGCAACTGGTCAATACCGATTGCTGAACTTCCATCATAGGTATATGAGCGGAATGAGCAATAGTTATGCAGCACCGTGTCACCAGTATTCTCGGTATCAACTGAAACCAATGCGTAGTTCTCATACCTTCCTGTCGCAAGGTCAACAGCGAAATCCAGATAATCCTCACCCTCGTTCCAATCAATGTAATCCACATAGGAATCACCCTGGTTATACCAAGTGAAGTTAACGGTCTGCGTTCCACCAGAATATGGGAATATCAAATCCCTAGGTCTGGCAACCATGTTCTGTTCACCCTCATACCCCTGGGTAATGCACATTTCAGTTGAATACGCATTGTCGTTACGTGTAGCCGTAAAATATGCACTGTTCACATATTCCTCTGTATTAGCACCAAACGTTGCCGTAATGTTCTGGGTTCCAGTTCCAGCGGAACTTGATAATGTCACAATGCTTCCACCAGCCAAGGTAATCCTCCAGCTTACACCAGGGTCTGTCGTAACGGTCACCGTCACCGTTCCACCCGTATAATGTACACTGTATACATCCGCACTCAACGATATGGTCCCGGTCCTGACCTGACTCCTGCTTGAATAGTCATCGATATCCTGTACCTTGATGAATTCAGCCTTGCAGGTGTCAATAGATGCCGGATTCCAGTCGGTAAGTTTATTCAACGTCCAAATCGCATTGTCAAACCAGTAGAACCTCCTGAACCAATCCTGATTAGGCTGTCCCAATACCCTCATGTGGCAGTTCATCTGACGTGTATTGACATCGAACAAATCGGTCATATACGTCCTCCAATAGTCGTGGTATATGTTGGTATCGTCAGTCAGGTTGTAATTTGGTATATACAGCTCCTGGGCACTACCGAAATCAAGGGACTTCATCACCGTGCCACTACCGTTTCCGGTAAGATACCTTTCAAACACAGGCAACTCGGTAAGGTGATAGCATATCCTCTTGTTGTTTACCACCTCAACGTTTGAAAATAGCCAGCAAGGTGTGCCCTCATTCAACTGCGTCTGCCAGGAACTGTCATCAGACAGCGTATATGTCAAAGGATTGCTCCTTCCGGATGTCAAGGACTTGAAGCCTGAGAAGAATACCAGACAATTGTTACCATCCACAGGGCTGTTGTCACTTCCGTGGAATTGTAATTTTGGGAACAAGTCATAGTACTTCAATCCTTCGCCCTCATTAAGAGGAAGGACACTACCAGAACCGATATATGAACTTGCATCAGCCTCAACGGAATTATCACCATACCACAATGTGTACTTGAATCCATTAAGCATCCAAGGTCTCAACGAACTGTCATTGTTGTAAGCGGTGTACCACTTCGATTTCTCAACGCATTCGATTCCTGATTTGATGCAGTTGTCTTCCAACAGGTTCTTCTTCTCCAAATCGAAGTCATATCCGGTATTGATGACCTTCTCACCATATTCCACACCCTTTGCGGTCAAATATCTGGATTGAAGCTCACTCTCATCCTTTTCCTGTAGGAATTCATACCACTTACTTGAGAACATCAAAGGAATGGTGGTCATATCCTTTCCGTGGTCGATGTAATCATTCAGGTCAACCACATTGTCCCTCTGATAGAACGTCTTCCTGGTCATCACATCAATAACCTTCTCGCCCGGACGTTTCACAAAGTGTAGCCCAAACATTTTGGCATAGGAAAGAAGGTAATCGCAAGGCGTTGATTCTGTGTTAAGTAACAACTGCTTCGTAACCTTAGTTCCAGTTCGACCTAGACTTTCACCCAATACCGCATTGATATTGTGATTTAAAACGGTCAGGGTGATATCATTTGGAAGGGTGCTTTCAGCTCTATGTCCACTTCCAGCCCAACTAGAGTGTGTGGTCTCATCGAATACGTAGCTCTGGTTGAAATGACGCATCTTATTTGCCGTCGCTCCCCAGTAATAAACCATCTTAAGACCAGTTACGGTAGAACCGATATTGTCAATATGGAAATTGAATGTTGCAGCACTGGATTCACCCTCCCTCTTAAAGCCATAATAGTCCAAATCACCAAGCACATTATAAATCGGCTTGTCCATATATGGGATATACTTGGAACCATTTCCAATCTTTTGTCTTCCCGTTGAGGTGTCAATACCACTACTGTCAGGATAATGACCGTTGTGACCATACCAGAGCTTACCATTATGCCTTACAGGTGTTGTCAGGTTATATACATCACTTGCTCCGACAACCACGTCACCGTTAAGCGCAATAAGCTGGCAGAACAATGAACCAAGACACCACCAACCTGAATGGTAGCTGTCACCGTTGCTGTTCCAGAACCAGACAAATGACGATTTGCTATAAATGCTATGCAGGGCAATGGTCGCATCGATATCAATGGATGAGACATTCGCAGCAATCTCACCGATATCGAAGTGCAGGTCCTGATACATAAGCCCGGTTGTATCACCTGTCACGGTACCCTTTTCAAGAGTTGCTCCGGTAAGAATCTGTTGCTCGTTATGGTTCTCCAGGTTCTGAATCATCGGAAGACTCATCCATGTCTGGTCCCAATAACTGTTGGAATCAGCAAAGAAATCAGAGTCAAGGTTAACCGTATATCCGCCATTGTTCTGAGGGTCACAACAGGCATTGATGATTTCCTTCATCCTTATGCAAGGTCTTTGAAGGTATGAGCGAAGGTCCCTTATCTCCCATTCGGTCATATCCTCAGGAAGCGTTCCCACCGTCCATCCAAGTCTTGCACCATACCAGTTGCCACTATTCTCATCCTTAACACTTGTCCTTATGGTGGTTCCACTCAGGTTCATCACAACCTTATTGGCATCAAAGTCTTCCGGCAATCCATTATATGCTGGCATAAAGTTGATGTATTGCCATTTTCCTGACGTTCCGTTCTTCAAGGCATCCCATGCACCCTTCACCGTATCAATATTGGCAACAAAGTCGAACTCGTCATTCCCATTGATATACGTAAGGTCAGACAACTTCTTTTCATTGCCGTCATCCGTCGTGCTGAGACACTGGAAAAAGTCACCGAGCCCACCATAGAGCGTCACCTTGTACAATACCTTTGAACCGGTCTTCTCAATGCTGTCAAGCTTGGCATATCCATCCTCATAAAGGGTGCTGCCAAGGAACAGCTGGAACGGTGCCTTCTTTGAACTGTTGAAGTATGCTCCGTCATTAAGCAAAAACCTTTCAACGTTCCAATAATGGTCGAATATGTCATTGTTCTGCGGTGTGCCATCGAGCGTAATGGTCTTTGTGAAACTGTTCTTGACCGCAGTAGGATTGGACATATCCGTAACCTGGTAGGTCCATAGTATCGACTGGTTGGTCGATAAATCAACCAACTGGTCATTGATGTATAGTTTTACGTTATCTACCATTATGCGTTATGATATGTTTGTGAGCATTCCACGTTTATTGAATATGTGACGAACTTGCGTCCCTGGTTTCGGTATGTCTTGTATACCGCACTACCGTCAGTTGAAAGTATGGGAAGTATCTCACCGGTTGTCAGGTTGTGCAAATATGCTTTGTTGGTCCCAATAAGGTTCTTAGCAAGGTTCTTTGACTGCTCATCATTAAGCAACCCGGTCTTCAACTCATAGGATGTCGTTATCTCATTATGGTAAGTCCTCTTTTCAAACTCAAGCGTAGTGTTATCAAAAGGCGTTGATATCTGATACCTCTTGTATGTGTCCTTCTTGGTAACATTTCCCTCAATAAGGAATGATGCCCAACCACCGTTCCTCTGTAGATAATAAATCGCATATTCCCCACAGTGAGTGCTATCGTAACCCGTACCATAGTCTAATCTTATGCTAGTTACGACATTTTGGCTACTAGTAGAGCACGTTGTGTTGAGGTAGAACATACCAGGTGCCCCGTGTCCGTTAATCGGATTGGTGAGCCTGGTGCTCGTCACTGCGGTGCTTTCATAAGACCAGTCATTGATGAAATTGAAGGTCTCCAATACAGTACCGCCTGAGTTCGTCAAATAGAACGTCCTGTAAGCGAGGGCATCAATGTAAGACGTGTTCGATGTTATGTACCTCAAATCAGGAAGACTCGATGATAGATAATCCTGACAAATCTTATTGATGTTGACGTGGATGTATGACTCGCCAGGACGAACCCATGCCTTCCCGGTGAATATCTGCTCGGTACCAGAATCCGTAACAAGGTAAATCCCGTATGTGAACGGTGAATTGGCATAACCTACAGGATATGTCGTATCCTTCCATATTGGTGCATTTACAGCCATAGATTAATCATTTTGTGTAGGTATAATTTAACACAAGTCAGGCGTTACTTCATTTGGAATTGTGTGATGATTGATATCATCGTATCGTCAAGGTCCTGCGTTATTGCCTCAGCAATTTTCTGCTCGAACATCTGGTTAACCTCACGCATTGTCTCCTGTAGGTCATGCGTGCCTTCAGTTCCTTCCCTTCCGATTTTGTGCTGGACTGCATAAGCGAACTGTTTCTCAAGGGTCTCGACGGATGGAAGTGGACCGTCATAGGTCTTTGCATTCGGAGGTGTGCCATGGAACTTAACCTTAACCCAGTCAAGGATTGCACTGATTGGCGGGTAATGTGGCTTGGTGTCGTTCTCAACGTATTTCCAATAATCAGCAAGTCTTAGGTCAACCTCTATCTCCCTGTTACCCCTGTTGAGGATATAGGTGATATTGTTCATAAGGTTGCCGGTAGCCACATGCTCGTCAGCTTTAAGCTTGTTGCGGTATATGTCGATTACCATCATACGATACTCGTCCAATACCCGAATGAGGTTGTCGAAGTGTATTAATGTATTATCCATAATATTCCCATTTATATCCGTATGCGGATTTATGTTTATCCGGGTGTTTGCAGTTTCCGGTTATGTTTGATGGATTAACATTCTTAAATCCATTGTTCATTAACCACTTCCCAGCATCAACCGACGAATTGAAAATAAAACCAGTATCAACACATCGTACCTTTTTCTTTAAATAATCCCAGCGGTTTTCTTTGTGTTTCTGTAACATAGCAAACGACTTCCTGTTTTTGCAAGTTCCATAATTTTGATTGTAGGAGCTATCGCACCACTCAAGATTGGATACGTTGTTATTATCCTTACACTCATCCTTATGGTTTACTTGCGGTAGATTATCTGGATTTGATATAAATGCTTCCGCAACTAAACGATGAACCTTCTTCTGGTATACCCTTCCATCGTCACCCACTAAACCAACACATAAGTATCCGTCTTTATCTTTGTGTTGCTTCATTATTATTTCCTTGAATACGTAGTCGTATTCCATCCCATCATTGGTCTTAATACGGGTAGTGTGTCTCAGTCGTTTTATGGAACCATCGGTAGAAACCTCGTATCCACTAAATCCTTTAATACGTACGAACATTTTTTTTTATAAAAGATACTCCGCACTGTAATTAAAATAAATGGAAAAATGGGTTAATACACTAATGGCTCTTCCTCCATTTTTCCATCTGTGCTTTCTCGTAATTATTCTTGTCCCTGATGTAACAGTTGATGTTGAGGAACTCTGTTACCTGCATTGATAGTACCTGATGCCAGGTCATCTTTGTGACATCGGATACCTGGTGAATCATAAATACCCAGCCCCAACGTTTTCCAAAAGTGTTTGATATTCCTCCATCTTCCGGTTTATCTCCTTCATTTTCTCCTTCATCGTCGGGTCCTTCACCCTCCACCTTATCACCGTCATCTGCGATTCCAAAAAGGTTAGCATACGCTTTATTGAGCGTAGATATTTTTTCCGAAAAAAAAAGCATATATTCATCGCATCCTTGATTGATAGGTTGTCACCAATCCACTTTGCGATTTCGTCGGTATCATAGCCTTCACCATATTGACAACCCTTTGGAATGAAGAAGCACGCAAGTATGTTGGCAAGGTACTTCTCCTGGTCAGGCAATGATATGTAGGATTGATAGTCTATGTATTGTCCAGCCGTCAGCTTTGATACATTCGTTACCAGGTGGCATTCCTTTCCGTTAACGATAATGCGGCTTGGGAAACGACCATCAAGCTTCGGCTTCTCCATAAGGAATGCTGTCTGCTGTGCCAACTCACTGTATTTCGATAGACTGAGGTTAAACACCGTGTCTTCATCCATATCATTGAGACAAGCTATGATTCTTGCCTGGATGTTAAGTTCACCTCCATCCTCTTCAAGGATATTCCTTATATCCTGGTACTTGTTTATCGTCAATTGACTGTAGTTTGTTATCATATTGTGACCTATGTTATGTATCTTATTAATAATCAATGTTAGTTTGAGTCTATTGCAGACTAATATCCAATTCCGAATCGTCCGAATCCGATTGAATAGTTTCCCTTCAGGGATTTTTTATAGAAGGCATCCCAAGCCAGCATTGTGCTCATAACCAAGTCGTCATGCGTTCCGTATGCTCCGTTGTATGTCACAACCTGCGTCTTTGGATTGTATTCAGCCTCGAACGATGCAAACTGGTTCAACAGATTTTTATCATTAAGGAGTTTGGTCTTGCTCTGTTCCAAAGCCACCTGCATTTGGTTTACGAGCTCACCCTTGCTTTTGTTTGTTGTAACCCATCGATTGATTTTACTGACGAGCACTGTGTTGTGTTGGTCATTCAGCGATTTGATGAGCAGGTCAATCAATGGACTTCCAATACTGTTGTTTTCCGCATTTATGCTGGCAATCCTGTTTCCGAATAAATCTATGTCTCTTGCCAACCTATCGATTTGCTGGAAAGTTGTCAGGTCATTGAAATAATCGAGGAACACCATTTCACCCTTTTCGTTGAATGCTGTAATGCTCGTAAAATCACCCCCATTACCGGAGCCGAAGTCGATGCCGATATATACATTCGAGTATTCTTTAGGTGGAAATTCGATTGTATTCTCCCTTACAAACCTGAATACAAGTCCATCATCATCAAGGAACTCACCCAATATTTCACTACGAAACTGATTGGCTGTCAATATCTTTCTATATTGTTCAATCATTTCCTGACTCAACAGTTCACTTGTATCCCAATCATTCCAATCGATGCTGATTACCTTTTCTCCGTCCTCTATTCCTTCTTTCCAATAGTTATAGAAAACTCCGTCCCTAATTTTCGGTGTACTGACAATCAGCATCGGTGCGTTATGTACATTAAGCCAGGGTAGTACGAGTTCAAGTATTTCCGGTGACAGGAAGGCTGCTTCATCGAGTACTGCGCAACCGCTGATGGTATATCCTCTCAGGTTATCACCTGACTCAGCACTTTTGAACATTATCCTGCTTCCGTTTATGAATTCTATTTCCAGGTAAGTCTCATTGGCTTTGGTAATGGTATTTGTTTCCCACAGTCCGTTCTTTATACTCCTGAAGACCTTTCTTGCTTGTGCGTTGGTTGGTTCTACGATTGCACTTACGGTATTTGGATAGCTTAATGCGTAGTGGCAGAGTACAGCCTGGCAGACGAAGGATTTACCTCTTTGTCGAGGTGCTTTCACAACGACTTTTATGCCGGTGCCGATTTTTCCACATATTGCATCGGTAACGGCTTTTTGCCAAGGGAACATTTTTGGCAACACTATATTGATGGGTTTATTCGCCAAATGAAATTATTACTGGTTGTTCTGATTTTATTTCAATCTTTTGTTTACCATCCTGATAGGTTCCTGTCAGTTTTGCTATTAGGTCTGCGAACTTTGAAGCCTCAAGGTACTTTCCCATTATCCTGCACTCTTCCATATACCTTTCAAGTCTTGCGAGTTGTACTTCGCGTGCTTTATCCCTATATTCGTCAGTTGACTCTGTGAGGTATTTAAGGGCTTCGCTTACGTACAGGCGTGCGGTTGAATCGGCAACTCCCCACAGATTCCTAATGTCCCTTGCTACGTCTATGCTTGGTCTTCCGGTGCTGAGCCAGTTTATAATGAGTTGGTGTCTTATGTAGAGGTCATCCTCAGTCCATCCCACCTTTTTATGGGAAGTCTGATGCATTTTTATTTTCTGCCCTATGTAGTTAATAGCTCCTTGCTCGGTCATTCCACCGACAAATACAGGAGGTGTAACGATTACTTGTGGTTCCACTTCCTTTTTCTTTACCGGTGTCATCTTCTTGCTATCAGCCATGGTTTACTTCTTTTTTGTTTGCGGCTTTTTTGCGGCAGTTTTTTGGGTTTTCTGCGGGGTTTCAGGTTCAATGTCCGGAACTTCACCGAAGACCTCATCGAGGACCTCTACTAGCTTTGCCGCATTATTCTTATATTCTTCCATATCCTTATAGAACTTCATTCCCACTTCCTTAAGGAAATTAAGGATGCAATGGCTGCAACTCCAATCCGCACCGAAGGCTTTTCCTGTTGCTGAATCATATACTGCTTTGATGTCATCCAGGGTTTTCCTCGTCATATTGCGGTAATAGTTGAGTTCTATTGCCCTATGGAAGTTATCCTCATATTGCTTGAGGTATTCCAATTGTTCTTTAGTGAATGCTTTCATATCGATAAATATGTTTTGTCTGTGTTATAGGTTGAAGTATGTGTACAGGGTTTCAATGAGTTTTGTAATGAAGTCCCTGATGAAGTATAACAGGTCTTTGATTGTTGGTGTGATGAATGCGTATATGAGGGCAAGAGCTACCAATGGGAATGTTATTCCAGCGAACAGGAGGTATATGAGGCATATCCACCAGGTCATGCAGAAACTACACTCGAATGGTTTGAACGGGAAGTCCTGGTATGGTCTTTTTTCTTTCCATACCCATTTCCATATCCAATGCTTAACTGTATCGACAAATCCTGATATGTCGATTATTATTACGCAGCACACTGCAATCAAAAACATGTTAAGTTCTATCATATATCTTGTGGTCTTACGACATTATGCAGCCTTTTACCAAGCCAGTAAGGTTCCTTCATATCCTTTACATCCATTTTGGTAAAAGGTGTGGTTGATTTATGTGGGTACCATTGGAAATAGTCACTCTGGTACATCCTCTGGTCCACCCACATTATTTTTGCGGCATTGAAATACTTTTGGAGGACGAATGATGCTATTATCTGGTCCACCCTTTCAACGTCGCCCTTTTCACCGAAATACTTGCACCAGGCGTATGTGAGTCTGTTTACATTATCGTTGAGGTCATTGCGTTTCTGTATCCAATAACACAACTGAGCAAGTCCCTTTACTTTATCAATCGGATAGCCTTCAACGTTGTTTATGAATCCAAGTATGTAGTTTGCCCTTTCTGCGGGGTATTGTCTTGCCTGTACCCAAGCTGTGTATTCTTCAAGGAAGTTACTGCGTGTCGGATGTACCATAAGGGACATATCATAGTCTTCCTTTTCAAAACGGTCTACCAGATTATCCAGGGATTTGTTTATTCCCACACTTCCGTCGATTTTGATAACGATATTGTCATCGGTGTATTTCCAAGGGTTGTACCTTACCTGGAGGGTCTTGTCAAACGGACTTCCTGTCAGGGTGTCGTCAACAACTATTTCCCAAGTGTCGCTTTCATCCTTGAGGTCGGGGTCATCTGTTACCATTATGTACCTTGCCCTGTCACTCTTTTCCATTACGGGGTGGATGATTTCGTATGACCCCATATTGTAGCTGATAACTGTATATTTGCTGTTACTCATCGTCTTTCATTATGTAGTAGATTATTTCTTTCCGTATGCGGTTTATTTCCTTGAGTATCGTACTGTGGCTTACCCCCAATAATTCACCGACCTTCCTTGATGCGCCCAAATCCAGATATATGCAGAATATGATACGGTCCGGCAATGCAATCTTTGTCAATGCACGTTTTGCTTTCAACACCCTTTCATCATCATCACACATAATGTCGGGGTCATATTGATATTCTTCCATTATGGCACGCAATTCATCCGGTTTGATGTCAATTGTTGCCTTTTTCGATATCTCTAGTGATTTGCTCATTCAACGTAATCCCTTGCTTCAACGGCATCAGGTACTTTCGGTAATACCTGGATGTCGAACTCATTATGTTGTTTGATACAATACGTGCGATGTAGTAGTTTGCATGCCCCTCCTCATATATCCCAACTATGTTCTTATCCTCAAGCAAAGACAAGTATATATCCTGTATGAGGTCTGGTAGTGAATCCGGGTCTGCGGCAGTTGCTCCTGATGATGTCACCTTCCACACAATGGACTCGACAATCCCAAGCTTTGCAATCTCATTTACTACCTCACTGTTTGTCATCTTAAGTAAGTATCTTTTACAGAAAACATAGGCTGCAAGGGCTTAAAAGTCAATGTATAAAAAAAGCCACCGGCATTCACCAGCGGCTTGAATAACAGCACAAAATAAACAACTTACATTATCTTTGAACCTTCAATATATGACCCCCATTTTTATCTATTGTTTTATTCCTAATTCTAAAGCTTATTGCTTGCATTGTAACTCCAAGATAATCCCCATACCCTGAAGTGTTTGTGTTATTTTCACTATACGGTTCCCTATACAGTAAACGTATATCACATACTTCCTGTTCGCCCATAATTTTGGTTTTTTACGTTCCTGTAAATTCCTTGCGTTAACGTTTTCCGATACTGTTACCCACCTTAAATTTTCAGGGCGATTGTCGTATTTATTCTCATTGATATGGTCAACGTGCATATCTTTTGTCATACCATGCCAACACTCACATACAAACCTATGTACAAAATATGGATGACATCGAATTTGTACAGCTAAATAATCAAATGCTTTATGTTGGATTAATACTTTTGGTGCCCACTTTCTTGACACCGGTCTAATATTTTTTTTCCCGCGCCCCCAGTTTGAAACTGTATAACGTTCTTTTGCTCTTACCCTACCATAATTGCTAGCCTCATATTCTGTATAAACAGGGTGCGTTTTCCACACCTCACCATATAGGTTTAATGTGTCTGTAATTTCATAATATTTCATAGTATGTTTGCTATTTCATTTACGGTCGTTGCTTCTTCTATACTGGCGTAATGTTTCAGCAGGGTCTTGTAATTTGAATGTCCAGCAGCCTTTGCTACCGTTTCAGGTCTTACTCCGGCATTGAGTAGGTGATTACAGTAGTAGTGACGACCTAAGTGTGTGTGCAGACTTTTTACGGACGTTACATTACAGATGTCCTTTATTTCTGTCAGGTACGCATTCATTCGTTGATTGCTTATTACAATACCATCGAAGTCGTAGTTATACTTCTTTGCTATTTCCAGGGCGCAAGGGAGCAGCACAGCGATGAACGTATTGTTTGTTTTATGGCGGTTCTTGACTACGCACAAATGTCCGTTTATCTCCTGAAAGTCATCTTTCTTTAGCCCCTTCAAGTCTATATACGCAAGACCACTACCGCAACAGAATATGAACATATCCCTGACCTTTTCAATTCTCGGTATGGTTAATTCCTTGGTCCTTATACTTTCAAAGTCTGTGTCAGAAAGCATTTCAATTGGCTTCCATCCTTTGGTAAGTTTAATACCAGCGAACGGATTTACGGTTATCCTACCATTGTCGATACCGAACTTGATGATTGTTTTAAGTTTTGCGCCGTATCCGGCAGCTGTTGCATCGTCATAATCAATATACAGCTCGGTAACGAAGGACTTTATCATTGCGTTGGTAATGCTTGTACATTCAGCATCAGGATTCACCCTACTAAGGAATCTTTTCCTTATGCGGTCATACTTGATATATGAAGCCATAGTAAGGTCATCAGCGTCTACCCTTTTGCTGAGTATATGCATATAGTCGTCGAATAGGTTCTTAACCGTGTAGGACTTCACACAACCATTACGGAGACAGTCCCTGAGGTTTCCGGCATTGATTGGGATGTTGGCTTCGAGCATTTCATTCACCAATTGCTTAATCTTTACCCTCTCGATGTCTAGGTAGTCGGAAATCTCCTGTGGCTTCTTCTTTTTGTGGAATTCCAATGGCTTAGCCCTCATCGGGAGGTTTATGAAGGCTCTCTCACCGTTGATTACGATGCTGCACTCAATAGGTGCTTCACCACTTTTGTTGACCTTTGACGGACGACAAAAGAAACTGATACAGAATGTTGTACGCATGATTTGTGACTGGTGTTGCGCAGCCTGTTTTGCAGTCACATCCTCGTATAAAAAATACACCTCAAACGTTGTGTTTTACCTCGTCTGAAGTGCATTCTAGGTGTTTTACCCCTTTTTTTGTGGAGATAAGGGGACTCGAACCCCTGACCTATATTTTATTGCGAGGTATATTTCTACGAACGGGCTACAGGTTAAACATTTTATTTCTGTTAAACTTCCTCTTTGTTGCTATACCTTCCCCGACCTTCTTTAATAAGGTTTCCATCCTGAAAACGATAACCCCTCAAACGGAAATGTGCCTGGAATTCCTCAACGGTCATCACAATGGGCTTTGATGCCTGGTTCTCTATCAGCTCTTCAGCTAGAGCGTCAGCCAATAGAGGTGCGGAATAGTGGTTAAGCAGGTACCTGGACAATTCCTTCGGATTGGCAATTCCTGCTTTGATTTGCTTGACGAGTTCTGGGTCGTTAATGAACATAGTGCTTATCGTTATCGTTTTCACTGGCAAAAATAATCGAATTATCTCAATTTTCAAACTAATTTATAACCTCATCCTCAACATTTATATGTAATCTATACCGTCTTATTGCCACTTGATATTCCAAGCTCATCTTGGCAAACTGACCAATCACATAATCCTCCGAGTTGTCAATCGCATAATCCAACAACTGGTGCAAACGTTCCCTGTCTTCCTGTGTCATAGCGACTTCATCATATCCCTGAATACTTTCTTGTTGAATACCTCACCGGTAAGGATGTAGTATGCCCTATGTGCGTACCGTGCGACCTTCTGTTCATCGCTTAGCTCTTCGAACTTCATTTCCTTTGGTGGCGGTGCTGGCATTGTTTCCAAAAAACGGCTTAACCAATACACCTTCCTCATTTGTGCTGAAATCTGTCCCATATTCGTTATAATTTTTTACCCATCGTATAATAATGCTCACCCATGCTGGTGTTCTCAACTACCTCGTGCCCAAGCCTATTGTATCAATCGACCAACCACTTGTCCTTCTCCACGTAGAGCGTGGCATCGTTGCGCCCGTGTTCCTTGATGATACGTTCCATTGTTATAGTGTTTTTAGGATTGCTGATACAATCATTGCAACTATGACGGATAGCAGGAAAATCTCTGTGCTATCAGATGGTCGCTTGAACTTAATCTTGATACGTTTCATAGCTATACCATTTTTGAAAAATCCCTGAATTTTTTCAAAAAAACTCTGATTTTTAACCAAATTCTATTAAAAAACCCAATCATTCTCCACCTTCTACACCTGCTAAGCCACTCGTTGATGGTATCTGATTGCCTTCTGTTATTACATCCCTCACACGCACATACGACATTATTAACCGTATGCCCCTTTGTGTTGTCAATCCTGTCAGTTCCAAGCCGAGTCCAGTCCTCGTTGCCGCAATAGGCGCACTTTCCGTTGACAATATTGTCAAGTATCCACTGCTTTGTCAAACCGAATTCATATCCGTGCTCGCGGTCGTATCGTCTATACTCTGTATACAGATACTTAGCCTTTGCCTCCTTGCTCTGGTTGTACGGTTCTTTGTTCTTTTTTACACCCTCTTGGATTGCCTTCCAAGTTTCGGGCATTGCTGATGCGAGGTATTGCCTTACCTGTTCATCAGACATTTGCTGGGCTTTCTTTGCTTTCCTGTATGCCTCGTACTTCTCCCTGTTTTTTTCGTAATAGGTCATTTTTCTGGTCGTTTATCATCTTTATTAGTTCGACCTCACTGTAGTATGTGTCAGGATAGCCACCACCGGTCTCAGCAAAGGCAACCTTTACCACATCGTCGAACTTCTTGTACCACAACTCAAGACCATTATGATTATGCCACTTGACAATCTTGAAACTGCGGTCTTTCATATAATGGAAACGAGGCAATACATATTCCCGGATTTCCTTAATCATAACGGGCATCCGATAGCCACTATTTCCCTTCGTTTTGTTGGTTCTTACACTAATCGGCATAAGTTACTTCTGATTTGTTTTCGAAACATCCATTCTTTGGCACTTTCCAGGCTCGTAGAGACGTTTAAAAGCGGAAGACGATACATTTATCATCTTGGTCTCTTCAAGCCCCTTAAAACGCCATTTTTTGCGTTCTTCGATTGGAACTACATTTTTAATGTAGTTTTCTGCCGGAATCAGGTCGATTGCGACCTCAATCGTTATGGTTTTTTCATCGTGATTTATAATCATAGTCCGTCAAGTTCAGCTAGTGCATTGATGATTATTCTTTCCTGTTCCTCAACATCGTCCGTTGCGAGGATTTTGCGTGCTGCTTCGCGCATGATTTCCAACTTTTCTTCCTTTGTCATGGTTTTATGGTGTTAATCTTGTTTCTAGTTTAAACTCACCTGGTTTAACCTCACGCACGTTAATATTAGGTTCGTCTTTGGTGAAGTCATACATCAGCTCAGGGTCGTTATTGCATGGTTGGTACATTGGTGTTTCGGTTGCATCCAGTTGTTCGATTTGTGCCCTTGTCCAGTCGATACGCAATTCACCACCGTAGAATTTAACGTTGGAGTATCTGCACTTGCTGCCACCCCTGTTCTTTTCAATAGTAAACCGTCTTGCCGTTGAGTCGGATGGGTCCCTTCTTACGGAAATAAACAGGTACGGCGTATCGAACAATTCTGATGAACCGCGCATGAATGCCCTGATATCCGCATCATCTGACTCTTTGTTCGAGTCAGCCTTATTGGTCTGGAATGCCGTCCATATAACGATGTTGAATGTCTTTGCAATGTTTTCAAGCTTCTTTATGGTTTCGCCCTGTGCTGCATAGATGTCCTTATGGTCGTTGCTTGAGTACTTGAGGCAGTTGAAGTAGTCCACAAATACGACATCAGGATAAAAACCGTCATTCTGACATTTACGGATAAGTCGTTCAATGTCCTTATATGTCGTTTCCTTATTCGGCATTTCCTGAACCCATATATTCTCCCTTGACAATTTCTGGACATTCGGGTCGTTAGTGATTATATGCTCGTATTCCTCCCGGTTCTTTTCGTTCATCCTGTATACAGGAACACCTGTGACCTTTGCATAGTACTTCTTGTAGATATCAATCAGCTTATCCTCGAAAATGATATGAAGCACCTTGAAGCCATTCATTACCGCATTACAAGCAAACATTGTTAGGATTGTTGATTTTCCGTAGTTCGAAGGAGCAATGAAACCGGCAATGGTTCCCTTTGGAACTCCACCACCATTTATCATATCGTCAAAATGTTCCTCGCCTGTCGGTATGTACTCCTGAACGGTATCGTCAAACAGCTTGTCCCTTACGTCTATTGGAGCACCACATTGGAATACCTTATCGGTGTTCGACAGCTCTGTGTCAATCTTTTCGGACCCCCACCGCAATATCATCATCGGGTCTTCCTCGTAATTCTTGTGACCGAGCTTGGTGTACATTCCGTTGCAGACATCCACTATGAAATGTCTTTGAGCAAACTTGGTGAGGATATCCTTCGTTGTCTCAGACCCTTCAAGGGATGCCTCATCAATCATCGTATATGAAACGGCGTATGCCTTCAAGGTGGTCTCATCATCATTGGCTTTTGCCTTGAACAAGTCCTTTACCTCTACCGGTGTCGGTCCCTTTCCATTCTTCTTGGCATACTCAATCATTATTTCAGCAATGCTTGATGTCTTTGTGCCCTGGATATCGAAGTATTCTGGCTTAAGCTTGTCTGCTATTGAACCGAAATACACCGGGTCGGAAAGGCATGCCTTCAATGCACGGTACTGGAAATCCTTACCCTGATGCTGGAGGTTGTCTTTCAAGTCATAATCGTAATGTGTCTTTGATAATGCTATTGCCATAATCCTAACTCCCTTAACAAATCACCGTAAAAGCTCTGGTAGTAATCACCACCCCACACTTTCTTCAGTGCCTCACTTAATGATGGTGGAATCATCTGAGGATTGTCACCGATTGCGGTCTTAATCTTATCGAGGTTCCTAACCATAAACTGCCTAAGCCTTTCAATCCTCTGGTCTAATGGAAGGTCAGCCGGTGATACTTCCTGTTTCCGTTCCGGGATAGCCTCTTTTGGTTCCGGTTCCTTTGGTGCTGGCGTAGGCGCGGGCGCGGTGACTTCTTTAACAACCGTAGGTTTAACGTCCGATGTTGATGATACCCACTTATTAAGCATACGTTTTATCAGCTCATAGTCAACCGTGATTTCGCGTGCGGTCTTAACACCCTTGTTATCCCAATTGATGAACTTAAGCATTCGTAGTGCCGTAAGGCTCCTTCCAACCTGAGACTTTGATATTCCCGAATGTTGGGAAATCCAATCAGTCGTAGTTGTGATGATGTGTGAGTCTTGAATGAAGCACACCCTTAACAAAACACATAGTGTGCTCTTGATGTTATCCTCGGAAACTGGTAATGATTTGATGAGTGCCTTAGCCTTTTCCGTGAACGGTTGATTGATGATAAAGTCATACTTCTTGGTGAAGGTGACCTTACTGTCTTTTAAAAAATCTAGTTCCATATCTTGATAGTTTTAGTTTCCGTGTTATCTAGACGACCGCCCTCCGCAGGAGCCCCGTCTGGGAAGACAGCCCGCAAGCCTGCTAAGGCTATAAGAAGAAAGCCACCTTACTCTCAATGCCATTGTCTCCTATTACGCGCATGCGCGAGTCTCTTAAGTTTCTTTTGTCTCTAATGTTCTTTTCTAGAAAAGAACCAAAAGTCTCTATGTTTGTCATCCTGACTAATAGGTTATTACTCATCCTGACTAATAGCTTATAGTCAGTTTGACTAATAGTTATGTTCAGTTTGACTATACGTTTTGTCATAATGAATAATAGTATTAGTCAGGATGATTATATCAGATTGACTAATTAAATATCGCGTGGGTCATCGATTTTTGAAATGGATGTGATGAGTCTTGAAACAAATTCGCGTTCTTCAGGGAACTCGTAAATTATATCCATCATCAAGTTCTCATCATTGAGAAGCTGCTGGAGTTCGGCTTCGTCGTTCACATCAATCCCCCTGGCAAGAAACACCTGTGGGTCACTAAGAGTGCGACGCATAATGTTGCGTTGTAGACACAACAAAAGCAATGTATTCAGTGATTGTCTTTCTATTTTCTCAGGAACGTCAGCTAGCTCATTAAAAAACATTATGATTTCCTTTTTAAAATCGTCAGCATCAATCTTAGGTTGGAATTGAGTTTCCTTCATATTGGATACGTAATGTCTAACCATACCCATATCACATACTTTACCGTTCTTAATAGCATCAAGCATGAACTCTACAACAAACACAAGTGCGTCCGTATCCTTATCCTTGAAGAAGTTTATATCAATGTATTTGTAGAACTGTTTGAACCAGTCATTATTATCAGCAAGTGAAACGATGATAAGGAACTTTTCAGCAAGTTCTGGTGACAGTTTCCTCCAAAGGTTGTTGTAAGCAAAGGCTTTCTTCCTGTCAGCCGATAAAATTTCCTGTGCCCGTTCTCTAGCTTTTCTCAAAGTCTCTTCAGCACCTATTCCAGAATAATTGTCAGT
>JAEEGL010037732.1_pt1 | contig 36885 bp, 28 predicted proteins | sample 9134231 | NCBI WGS metagenome assembly JAEEGL01 (sample SAMN16246548, study PRJNA631951) | gut metagenome | biome: gut microbiome; feature: rumen; material: fiber-attached | host: Bos | place: Iran: Karaj | collected 2018-10 | reverse complement strand
CCTGCAGAAGATCCTCTGCGTCCTGCCCGGAGGGCATGCGATACCGCACAAATCGCTCCAGCGCGCCCCGGCATTCGGCCAGCCGCGCCGCGAAATCCTCCATATCGCCGCCTCCCCGGAACCATTTCCATATAGAAAGACGTCTCAGACACGCAGAAAGTTCGACTGACGGCAAAAAACCGTGCCCGATTTGACACTTTCTCCGCCAAATTATGCTGGTCAAACGGATTCCTTCGTGGTATACTGTTTATATCCAAATACCTGTAAGGAGGCTTTCCCATGAACCTCAATCGCTTTGGTCAGACCGTCCGCCTCGCCGTCGTCGGCCTCAGCTGCCGCGGCACATCCCAGATCAGGGTCCTGCTGGACATGCCGGACGTGGAGATCACCTCCGTGTGCGACGTATACCCGGACCGCGTGGAAGCCGCCTGCCAGACGATCAAAGACGCCCGGGGCAAGGAGCCCTTCCACACCCTGGATTACGCGGAGTGCATCGACCGCCCGGACGTGGACGCCGCCATCATCATGACCAGCTGGGAGACTCACATCCCCATCGCCATATTCGCCATCCGCCACGGCAAGCGCGCGGCCATCGAGGTAGGCGGCGCGGATTCCGTGGACGCCTGCTGGCAGCTGGTACACGCCAGCGAGGAAACCGGCCTGCCCGTGATGATGCTGGAAAACTGCTGCTACGGCGACCGGGAAATGGCCCTGCTGAACATGATCCGCCAAAACCTGTTCGGCACCCTGGTACACTGCGCCGGCTCCTACGCCCACGACCTGCGGGACGAGATCGGCCTGGGCGACATCAACCGCCACTACCGCCAGCGCCACTTTCTCCACCGCAACGCCGAGCTGTATCCCACCCACGAACTCGGCCCCATCGCCACCTTCCTGCGCATCAATCACGGCAACCGCATGACCATGCTCACCAGCATGGCCAGCAAGGCCAGCGGCCTTCACGAGTGGCTGCAGAAGAACCGCCCGGACACGGAGCTGGCCTCCGCCCAGGTGAACGAGGGCGACGTGGTGACCACCATGATCCGCTGCGCCAACGGCGAGACCATCCTGCTCACCCACGACTGTACCCTCCCCCGCGCCTATTCCCGCGGCGGCGTGGTTCGCGGCACCCAGGGCATGTGGATGGAGGACGGCCGCAGCATTTATATCGAAGGCCGCTCCCCCGAAACCCCCGGCTACTGGACCCATCGCTTCGAGAGCGACGAGAAATACATGGAGGAATATCGTCATCCCCTGTGGCGCCAGTACAACGAGATCGGCGTGCGCGGCGGCCACGACGGCATGGACTACCTGGTGCTGCGCGCATTCATCGAGAGCGTTCAGAACCAGACCGAGCCGCCCATCGACGTGTACGACACCGCCGCATGGATGAGCATCACCGCTCTGTCTGAGTCCTCCATCGCCATGGGGAGTATGCCCGTGCCCATCCCGGACTTCACCAACGGCCGCTGGTACAACCAGCGCAAGAACCCCGCCCGCGAGGAGTTCGAGTTCTGATCCCTGCGCCCAGTTGATCTATCTTATACTCCGCGACCGGTCTCCCGCCGGCCGCGGAATTTTTCATCTCTTCATTCCCGAATGCGCCGTCGCCCCGGTTTGAAAATACAATTCAATGATGACAATTCCCGCCCTCGGCCCGTCGTTTTTTCTGTCATATTTTTGTCATGTATTTCCGCCGCGCGGCCCAAGAATTCTTCATCCGGCACGCATGAATTCCCTTATTTCCCATTGATTTCCAACAATTCTCGCAAATGTTGACAAGTTTGTGATGATGTGATATAATTATTACAAATCGTGTCACATTCACCTCCGCTTCAAGCGTGAAAGGAGTCCAAATGCATATACATAAGAACCGCCTCGTCCGGGCGCTGGCCCTGGCAATCTCCCTGCTGATGGCGCTGTCCTGCCTGTCGGCTCTGGGTGAAAGCGAACAGGCCATCGTGCTGGACGCCAGCATCAAGGTATATTCCGACAGCGGCCTCAGCGTAAAGGTCGGCACGCTCTCCCTATTCGACACCGTCAACGTGACGGATGTCAACGGCGGCGTCGCCCGGGTGACCTCGGAAGGCCGCGTGGGCTACGTCAGCGTTTCAGACATCCAATTCATCAAAAAACTGGCGGAGGAATCCGTCGTCAACACAAACACCCTCGTGTACGTCTCCCCCACCCGTTCCAGCAAGTCTTTCAATCTCTTCCGGGGCGAGGAGGTAAACCTGCTGGCCACCAACGGCGGCTGGGCGCTCATCGAGCAGACCGGCAAGATTGGCTTCGTCTCCACAGACGTGCTCACCAAGAAGAACGGCTCCGCCGTCGCCACCTCCACCCCGACCCCGTCTCCGACAAAGAACAATACCCCCAGCGACGAGAGCGTGGTTTACGAACGCTTCCCCGCCTGGGTAAACGTCACCATTCTGCGCGCCTACAAGGACCCGGATTCTTCCTCCCGGCAGGTGGGCCAGCTCACATACGGCGAGCGCGTCAACGTCCAGGCCTACAACGACAGCTGGGCCTATGTGGAATACATGGGCAACTACGGCTTCATGCAGAAAAGCGGTCTGTCCCTGACGGACAACACTGCCCAGGCCGCCACGCCTGCGCCGACGCCGACCCCCACCCCGACTCCCACGCCCGCGCCTGCGGACGACCGCGTTGTGTACGCTGCTTTCACTGCATGGGTAAACGTTTCCCTGCTGCGCGCCTACAAGGACCCGGATCTGTCCTCACGGCAGGTGGGCCAGCTCTCGTTCGGCGCCCAGGTCACCGTGCAGGCCTACAACGACGACTGGGCCTATGTGGACTACAAGGGCAATACAGGCTTCATGCAGAGGTCCGGCCTCTCCCTGAGCGACGTCTCCGCGACCCCCACCGCGACACCCACATCCACACCCACGCCTGCCCCCACGATTTGCGACGGCATCGTGTATGAAACCTACACCGCCAGCGTCAGCGCGAGGCTGCTCGCCGCCTTTGAGAGCCCGGACGCCTCGTCCAGGCGTGTCGGCCAGCTCGCCGCGGGCGCGCTGGTCACGGTGGAAGCCAACGACGGCGCCTGGGCCTATGTGGAATACATGGGCAACCACGGCTACATGAGCCTCTCCGGCCTCATCCGCTGCGACGCGGGCATCGAGGCCACGCCCGAAGCCACGCCCGAAGCCACGGCCGAGCCCACGCCGACGCCCACGCCGACGCCCGTCCCGACCCCCACGCCCGAGCCCACACCGTCCAACAACTATCTGTACTCCTCGTCCCTGAGCAACCAGCAGAAAATCCACGCCTTCCTCACCACGGAGATGCACATGACCTCCGCCGCAGCCTGCGGCGTACTGGCAAACATCCGTGCGGAGTCCAACTTCAAGGTGGACATCTGGAATTCCTCCCACATCAGCTACGGCCTGTGCCAGTGGACCTACGGCCGTCTCACGCGCCTGCAGAACTGGTGCGCCAACAACGGCTACGATCACAGTACGCTGGAGGGCCAGCTGTACTATCTGAAATACGAGTTGGAGAACCACTACAAGAAGACGCTGAGCTACATGCTGAGCGTCCCCAACACCGCCCAGGGCGCATATGACGCGGGATACTACTGGTGCTATAACTTCGAGGTACCCTCGAACCGCGCCTCCAAGTCCGTCACCCGGGGCAATTCCGCCATGAACAACTACTGGCCGCTCTACAACTGATCCCCCGCGCACCAGAGCCGTCCGGAAACGGATGGCTCTGGGTGTTATACAAGAAGCAAGGGAGCATGGAATCATGCTCCCTTATCGGTATTTCCTGGGCGGATCGAATCATCAGCGGAAATGGTCGCCTCCCATCCCGAAGAGAAATTACAGATCGTCTATGACTTTCTTTTCAAAATCGTTGATTTTAACAAATACAGTCTTTATATCTTCGCCATCAAAGTGTTGATACCATAGTTCTGTTAGCCCCCTTGAAACGATCGGAACCGCACTTTATAAACGCCCCGATTCTTGTGTGAAGAAATTGCACGATTATCTGAAAATGCTATATAAGAACAAAAAGAACGAACGCATTTCCACGATAACCAAACTACTATTAGAACAGAGATGGGTTGAAGTATCGCCCATTTGGTCACTGTTTCTTTGAAATGGACAACGCAAAACACTTGAAAAAGTAAATCGAATGATGCATTTTGAATTTATCACATTAAAATGTGTAAGTGCTTTGTCACAATATCCTATCGCAACGTCCCAACTTGAAAATAGTAAGGAGTACAAGCGTATGAAACTGACCTATACTCGAAAAGATGATTACCTTTACCCTAATCTGACCATTTCTTCAGAAACACTACAGCCCATCGGCAAATATGGACTGCTTCGCAAAAGCTTTCTCAAGGAGCATAAATCGGATCTATATCAAAGCATGCTCCTGACTGGAAAACCGGATGTTCATCTGGCAGAGATCGACCAAGATGCACAAAGGAGGATGGATTGCATAGTCGAGCATATGCTGAAGTCGAATCCTGCTCCGAACAAAGAAGATCAGCTAAGCTGGGTAACGCATATGAATGGCGTAACGGCAGCAGCGGAAGAAATCGTACTTACTGAGCTGATATACTGCTGATTCGCTGGGAATCACAAGAGAACCGGAGCACTTGATTCAAGCATTGATAGATTTCCTGTTTTCTGCTATAATACATACATACCCACAAACCATCCGGTACTACACGCGAAAAACGGGAATGGATCGCTATCATAAAGATACCCCTATGATAACAGTCCGCCGAATGGGGCGTATAATACGGATAATCAAAACTATCAGAATACAGGGTAATGCTTATGTTTTGATGCCCTGTAAAGAGTGGGAATGATGCAAGTTTTGATTTAAAATGTACTGAATTATCCTAGATGGCATAGAGCAGCAGGCGTTCTTTGGAGTGCTTGTTGCTTTTGTGTTATCAACGACGACAACAAAATGATAACGTATTGGCGGCGGGGAGTAAACCCCCGCCGCTGTTTAGCCTTTATTCCCGAGTCTTACCTTCCCACTCCGTCCAACGCGAATCAGCTTGCATCTCTGCCTTGACTCTTTCCTGTTCTGAGACGTCCCACCACGGCCAGAGATCCGGCAGCTCGGCACGGAAGGCACTGTTGGCGGGTATCTCTTCCGCATGAATCGGAACGTGATGAAGCAACGGAGAGGAAAAGAGTTTTTCTGTGCTTTTAGGCAGCGCATCCCACAGTCTTGCGTAATCAAGAGCGGCATCCAGCGCAAAGAATGCATCGTCTTTTTTCTCCGCTAACCACAGATAATAAGAACGGAGCATCTGGATACAGGAAAGCATCCCGAGATTTCTACCGTAACAGTGGTCAGGAGCAATAAGCGCAAACATGTTCTCAGCATTTTGGAGCAACTGGGACGCGGCTAGCGGGGGGATAGTAGTGTCATCCAGGACGATATGGATGATCAGATCTGCGCTTTGCTTTACGGTTTCCAAAAGCGCTTCCCCCTGTGCGGCAACGGCGGCTTTCCCGTCGAAGGCCTTGATTCGAAGGAAAGGCCTAGAGGCGGTCATCGTCGGCGCGGACTCTGCCAGACGCAAGGCTTTTGCGTGTTCTCCCGTGTTTTTGTACAGCTGCGAGAGTTCCAACACTGCTTTCTGGCGCAGTTCCCCGTTTTGGAGGGACGTGAGCAGCTTTTCATAGAGCTTGATCGCTTCCTGCCATTCGGGATATTTCTGATGCCTCTCCGTGTCATAAACGCTGTATCCATCTGCTCCAACAATATGGTGCTCACCGTGGCGCACATATCCGGCGTTATAGAGAGCGGAAGCAAGGGCAAGTGTCAGCTTTTCATTGCCCGGAAATTCGATAAGCGCTTCCCGGGCAAGTGCGATACACGCATCCATACTGACGTCTTTTCCGTTGTTCTGGCTGTTCATATCATTGATCTTATTCTCCAGGTCGTCGATCTTTTTTGACCGTTCATTGTCATATCCAAACAACTCATCAATTGAAACGCCGAAATAATTGGCAATTGACGGTACCATTTCCATATCCGGGTAACAGATTCCTTTTTCCCAGCGGGATACCGCTTGAGCCGTCACGCCGAGTTCAGACGCAAGCACCTCCTGGGTTCTTCCGTCCCTCAGACGGAGTTCTTTGATTCTCTCACCCAATTTGATCATATGCATGCTCCTTTTGCTATTGATTCACCGGTGTAATCAAATTATAATCGGAGCCGGGAGCGAAATCAATAATCAATCAATTGTTTTTAATTCAACAGTTTGTTTTGTAGGATCTGTCTGTTTTGATCATGTCTCTTGCAATCATGACTGTCTTCTGAGCATCGGGCGTGTAATTCCGGAAAGCCAGCATGGCACAAAAGTGTATCTATCATTAATCTGCGTCCATAATCCACCGCTGAAACGCCGAAGATTTGTGTACTGTATCACCGCAGCTTTCCAGGAAGTCATAATACGCTTCTATAGAACGGTAGCGAAACAAGGCGTATACGGACAAATTCGATGCACGCGGGAACCATGGGTTTCGTCCGATTTGCCCTGTTCCGGCAGAAGCAAAACAAGCCGTAGCCAATGGATCATATATTCTTTTCCGGATGAAACGGCCTAGTTCCAATATCTCTGGGTCCGCATAATCATACATATCGTATCCGCAAATTCTTTCCTGCGTCCAGCGTATCAGACGACGCCAAAACCGTCAAGGCTGCACGGGCCGGTCTTGAAAACCTGGACAAAATGTGCTATCTTATATCCGTGGACAGCACATGGCAGGCCCTGCGCACACCGATGCCTTCAGGGGGGTATGGACATGGATTACATGCATCATTGCAATTCACCGCTGGGCGGCATCACGCTGGCCAGCGACGGCGAAAACCTGATCGGATTGTGGTTCGACGGGCAGAAATACTATGCGGATGGTTTGGACCCGCAGCATGCCGAGCGGCCCCTGCCGATATTCGACCTGGCAGAGCGCTGGCTGGCCATCTATTTCAGCGGGAAAGAGCCCGGCTTCACGCCGCCCCTGGGCATGAGAACGACCCCTTTCCGGAAAGCCGTGTGGGAGATTCTGCTGACGATCCCCTACGGACAGACTATGACCTACGGCGAGATTGCCCAGCGGCTGGGGATATCCCGGATGTCCCCGCAGGCCGTCGGCGGCGCGGTCGGGCACAACGCCATTTCCCTGATTGTCCCCTGCCACCGGGTCATCGGGAAAAACGGCAGTCTGACGGGCTACGCCGGGGGCATCGAGAGGAAGGCACAGTTGCTGGTACTAGAACGTGCGGATATGCGTGGATTGTTCGTGCCACGAGCGGGAACGGCGCTGTAACCTCCGGGAATAGATGGAAGGCTTTTTCCCTGCGGGCCATTTCATATAACTCTGCTGTGGGTGACTTTCTCCCCTGAGAAACCCGGAATAAAAATGTCGTACCATAGGACGCTATAACAACGGCGAAACATGAGATATGGAACTTCGCAGCCATCTTCTTCCCGGATAGTCGGTCATCATCTGAAAACCCTCTTTGATGTTTGAACGGCGATGTGATATAATGGCTTGGGCAACCGGCCTGAAGCGTTGACGACTGTCGCTTGCCGCCGCTGACCGGCATCTTAGGATCAACCACAGTACCAACGGTTAAGTCGGCATCCCTGAAAGACTAAAACGAGTATCACTGGCTCATGGTCGTCGTACCTGGCGGGGCTAAAACACACTGTGTATTCTCCGCTCCACAGCTCGCACCGTTCGTTTTCCGCCGCACCCGGGAGGTGAATCCTTTGAAGATTGCGGGTATCATCGCCGAATACAATCCCTTCCATTCCGGCCACGCGTGGCATATTGCCGAAACGCGGCGCGTCACAGGCTGCGACGCGGTTATCGCCGTCATGGACGGCCACTTCACACAGCGTGGCGAGCCCGCCTGCCTGGATAAGTGGAACCGCGCCCAGATGGCGCTGTCCTGCGGCGTGGACGCAGTGTTCGAGCTGCCCGCCCTGTTTGCCATGCGCCCCGCGAACATATTCGCCCAGGGTGGCGTCGGCATTCTCGCGGGCCTGGGCGTGGATTGGCTCTCCTTCGGGTGCGAACCCGACGCGCTCCCCCTCCTGGACGAGCTCGTCGCGCTGTCCGAGGCTGAGCCCGAGGACGTGCAGGCCGCCATCCGCCGGGGGCTGGACAGCGGCATGTCCCACGCCCGTGCCCGGGGCGAAGCCTACGCCACGCGCCTCGGCGTAGCTCCGGATCGGCTGGACCGCCCCAACGCCGTTCTGGCGCTGGAATATCGCCGAGCGATTTCCCGGCTGGGCGCGCAAATCTTCCCCGTCGCCATCCCCCGCCTGGGGGATTACTACGGCGAAGGGCCCTCCGCCACCGCTGTCCGCGCCGCGATCAAATGCGGCGACACGGAGCGCGCCGCCGCATGGGTTCCTGAGGCCGCGCAGCCCATGCTGGCAAACGCCTGTCGTGCACACGCGCCGGATGATCTGCTGCTGGATCACCTCCGCAGCATGTCCCCCAAGGATATAGCCGCCCTGCCGGACGCCCCGGAAGGGATCGGGACGCGTGTGATCCGCGCCGCGCGCAGCGTCGCTTCCGTCGAGGAGCTGATCGGTGCAATCAAATGCAAGCGCTACACTCGGGGACGTATCCAGCGGCTTTTGGCCCACGCCCTGCTGGGGATAGACGCCACCCTTGCGCGATCGCACCCACTGCCGGAATACGCGCGGCTAATCGGCATGCGGGATGACGCGGCGCCTGTTCTGCGGGAACTGTCCCACAGGAGCCGCCTGCCCATCGTCTCCGGTACGGCGCAGCTCTGGAACGATCCCGTGTTTCGGCTGGAGTGCCGCGCTACGGATCTTTGGGCGCTCACCCGGGATCTGCCGGAGGAGCGGAAGGCCGACCAGGAGTTCACCCGGAAGTTCGTGCGGGTATAGCGCCAGGCGAATAATTCCGCGCCGTGGTTTTCTTTTTAACGCTGCCATGGTATAATAATGATTAGGCAACCGGCGCGAAGCACGGTTGGCCGGGTCGCCGCAAGCCCGCAGGGGGGGCGGCGACAATCATGGGATAATGTTTAGGAAAACCAAAGGTTTTCCGGGTCGGCGCGCAAGGGAGCGAAGCGAGTTGTGCAGCGCGCCGACAATCATGGGATAATAGTGATTAGGCAACCGGCGCGAAGCGCGGTTGGCCGGGTCGCCAGAAGCCCGCTGGGGTTTCGGCGACAATCATGGGATAATGCCTGGGAAAATTGGTAGTTTTTCCGGGTCGGCAGTCCGCAAAGCAAGGACGCCGACAATCATGTAATAAATACACGCAGGAACTGCGGAGCCACCCGCCTGATCACCAGGCGTCATCGCCCGCACGCCTAGAATCATAGGAAACTATATCGGTCTCCGTTTCCATATTCCGCATCCGGAGGGCATATCGTTGGCACGCAGCGACAAATTCTTGAAGGCCACCGCCGTGGTCACGGTTGTGATCATTCTCAGCAAGGCGCTGGGGTTTCTGCGGGAGAGCATCACCGCATACTACTTCGGCGCGGGTACGGAAAGCGACGCCTATTTATCGGCGTACAGCCTGTTTTACCTGCCCATATTGCTGTTCAATTCCTGCATCACCTCCACCATCGTGCCGCTGTGCATCTCCGCGCGAAAGGAAAACGGCATCAGGGTGGAAAACCGCTTTGCAAGCAACGCGCTGAACCTGTTCATGCTGGCCTCCCTGGCCGTAGCCGCCGTCATGTTCGCCCTGGCGGGACCTCTGGTGCGGCTGATCTTTTACGGCTTTGACCCCGACAAGGCGGCGCTGACCGTAAAGCTCACCCGCATCATGCTGTTGACGCTGTCCTTCAACATCGCTTCCATCGTGCTCTCCAGCCTGCTGAACGCCCGGGAAAAATATGTTGCCGCGCAGCTCACAGGCTTTCCCCTGAGCTTCGCCCTGATCGCTGCCAGCGTGTTCTTCTCCCGGCGCATGGGCATCGAAGCCATGGCGTGGGGCGTGTTTTTCGCCAGCGTGCTGCAGATGCTGGTTCTGATTCCTTTCCTGCGCGGCGATTTCCGGTACAGGCCCGTGGCCGATTTCCGGGATCCCCGCATTCGCCGCCTGCTGGCCATGGCACTGCCCGCCATCCTCTCCATGGCGGTGAGCGAGCTGAACCACATGATCGACAGGATGCTGTGCTCCGGCCTGCGCACGGGCGACCTCTCCTGCATGAACTATGCCTACAAACTCATCACGTTCCTCACCGGCGTGATCATCGTGCCTCTGACCACCGTGATGTTCTCCAGGATGAGCCGCATGGTGGCGGAGAAGAACTCAGAGGGCATCCTGCATCTGGTGCGCACAAGCATGCGGACCATCATATTTGTGATGCTGCCCATCGTGATCGTGGGCGTCGTCATGAGCCTGGACATCGTGCGCCTGGCCTACACCCGGGGAGGATTCACTATGGAAAGCGCTCACGTCACGGCAACGGTGCTGGTGTTCTACCTGCTAGGCGTCATCGGCTTCGGGCTGCGGGACCTGTTGAACCGCGCTTTTCACTCCATGCAGGACACCCGGACGCCGTTCCACGCCTCCTGCGTGGCGGTGGCGCTGAACGTCGCCCTGAACCTCTTGCTGCGCGCCGTGATGGGCGTCAACGGCCTAGCGCTGGCCACCACCATCGCGGGCACCACCGCCATGGGCATGCTGCTATGGCAGCTGAAGAAGCGATTTGGCCGCATCGGCCTGAAAGAAATATCCGGCGATCTCTGCAAAATCGCCGTTTCGGGGGGCGTGTGTCTGGCGGCCGCGCTGATCCTGCGCAACATTCTTCCCCCCGTGGAGGGCTTCGGCCGGGTGTTCCTGCGCCTGTTTACCGTCGCAGTGATCTCCATCGCCGCATATGCCGCCACGTGCCTGCTTCTGAGAGTAAAGGCCCTGTCCGGACTGATCAAACGATAAGGAGAGAGCTTCACCATGGATGAAGAACGTCTCATCACAACGGGATTTCGGGACGAGGACGCCGACCAGGAGTTCTCTCTCCGGCCACACACACTGGCGGAATACTTCGGCCAGGAGAAGATCAAGGAGCGGCTGACCGTCTACATGCAGGCCGCCATCGCGCGCCATGAGCCGCTGGACCACATCCTGCTCTACGGCCCTCCCGGCCTGGGCAAGACCACGCTGGCGGGGATCATCGCCGCGGAGATGGGGCACAACATTCGCGTGACCTCCGGCCCTGCCATCGAGCGCGCCGGCGATTTGGCCTCCATCCTCACCAACCTGAACGCCGGCGACGTGCTGTTCATCGACGAGATCCACCGCCTGAGCCACACCGTGGAGGAGGTGCTCTACCCCGCCATGGAGGACTACGCGCTGGATATCATGATCGGCAAGGGTCCCTCAGCCCGCTCCATCCGGCTGGACCTGCCCAAGTTCACCCTCATCGGCGCCACCACCCGGGCAGGCATGCTCACCTCTCCTCTGCGTGACCGCTTTGGCATCTCCTTCCGGTTGGAGCTGTACACGCCGGAGGAACTGTCCGTCATCGTGCTGCGCTCCGCGAAGATTCTCAAGATCGAATGTGATCGTGAGGGCGCGCTGGAGATCGCCAGCCGCTCCCGGGGCACACCACGCATCGCCAACCGGCTAATCCGCCGCGTGCGGGACTACGCCGAGGTCAAGGCCGGCGGCGCGGTATCTCTGGGTGTGGCGCGGGAGGCCCTGGACATGCTGGAGGTGGACGAGCTGGGCCTGGACCGCACGGACCGCGACATGCTGCTGACCATGATCGAGAAGTTCGGCGGCGGGCCTGTGGGCCTTGACACCCTCGCGGCCTCCACCGGAGAAGACGCCGTCACCATCGAGGACGTATACGAGCCCTACCTGCTGCAGTTGGGCTTCATCATGCGCACACCCCGGGGCCGTGTCGCCGCTCCTGCCGCTTACGAGCACCTGGGGCTCACCGCGCCTAAACCCGGGGCGCAGGATGCCTCCCAAGTAAGGATGGATCTCTGATCCAACCGATACGCATTCTTCGAGGAAAAACCTGTATGAAGCTTTCCGACTTTGTGTACGACCTGCCCGAGGAACTCATCGCCCAGACGCCCACCGAGCCCAGGGACCATAGCCGGCTGATGGTGCTGGACAGGGCAAACGATACTATCCTCCACAAGCGCTTTTACGATGTGGCAGACTACTTCAACCCCGGCGACGTGATGGTCATCAACGACACCAAGGTCATCCCCGCCCGTCTTTTGGGCCACAGGCTGCCCGGCGGCGGCGCGTGCGAAGTCTTTTTGCTGAAGCAGCTCGCCCCCAAGAAGTGGGAGACCCTTGTGCGCCCCGGAAAGCGGCTGCGGCCCGGGCAAAAGGTATCCTTCGGCGACGGGCTGCTCACTGCCACCATCCGGGAAACCACCGACGCCGGTGGACGCGTGGTGGATTTTCAGTGCGAAGGCACCTTTGAAGCCATACTGGACCGGCTGGGCGAGATGCCCCTGCCGCCGTACATCCATGAGCAGCTGCAGGACAAAGACCGCTACCAGACCGTGTATGCCCGTCAAAGCGGCTCCGCCGCCGCCCCCACCGCGGGCCTGCACTTCACCCCGGAGCTGCTGCAGCGGCTGCGGGACAAGGGAGTGGACATCGTACCCGTGCTGCTGCACGTCGGCCTCGGCACCTTCCGCCCCGTCAAGGCCGAGAACATCGAAGAACACGAGATGCACACTGAGTATTTCGAGGTTTCTCAGGACGCCGCGGACCGCATCAATGCGGCGCGCGCCAGAGGGAACCGGGTGTTTGCTGTGGGCACGACCAGCGTGCGCACCCTGGAGAGCGCTTCCGAGAACGGCGTCGTGCTGCCCAAGCGGGGCGACACCGGCATCTTCATCTACCCTGGCTACAGGTTCCAGGCCGTGGACGCGCTCATCACCAACTTCCACCTGCCCGGCTCCACGCTCATCATGCTCATCTCCGCCTTCTACGGCCGTGAAAAGACGCTGCGGGCCTACGAGGCCGCGGTGCGGGAGCGCTACCGTTTCTTCTCCTTCGGCGACGCTATGCTGATCCTGTGATGTCCGGATGATTTCCTGCGAAGGCATGCAACTGAACTCTTGTTCACCTCGCCGAACCTGTTCAAATCAAAAACACCCCCGCATATCTTTTTGCGGAGGTGTTTTTCATGCGCATACCCTGGGAACTGATCCTTGCATTCGCCGCGGGGCTGCTGCTCATGGGCTTCGCCGGGTACCTTCTGCTGGTTCCCATGCGCTTTCTATGGCGCCTGGCGGCCGGCGCCGTGCTGGGGGCCCTGGTGTTGATGGTCATCAACGCCGTGGGCTCGCTGGTGGATTTCTCCGTAGCGGTCAACCCTTTCACCGCCCTAGCCGTGGGCTTTCTGGGACTGCCGGGCGCGATCCTGCTGATCGTGCTGCAGTTTATCCTTTAGGGAATCTATCCCCTGCGCTGGTCTTCCTTGATCTGCTTCAGCCGCTTCATGACGTCGCTCCCACCCCGGCCAAAGTAATCGTGCAGCGCCTCATACTCCCGGTAGAGCTTCTCGTACACCAGCACGTTTTCCGGATCGGGCACGTAGCGTCTCTCCTCCACACCGCCCATCTCCACTGCGTCGGCGATGTCGTCATAGCCACCCCGGGCGCTGCCGGCCGCCAGCGCGCCGAATATCGCGCTGCCCAGCGCCGAGCCCTGGTCCGAGCGGGCGATGCAGATCTCCCTGTTGCATACGTCGGCGTATATCTGCATGGCAAAGGGGTTCTTCCGGGCGATGCCGCCGCAGGCGTACAGCCCGCGGATGGGTACGCCGTGGCGTTCAAAGTTTTCGATAATCATCCTGGTCCCGTAGGCGGTGGCTTCGATGAGCGCGCGATAGATGTCCTCCGCCCGGGTAGTGAGGGTCATCCCCAGCATCAGGCCCGTGAGATTGGCGTTCACCAGCACGGAACGATTGCCGTTCCACCAGTCCAGGGCAAGCAGGCCGCTCTCCCCGGGCTTCTGTCGGGCTGCCTTTTCCGTCAATAACTGGTGCAGCCCGATGCCGCGCTCCGCCGCTTCTTTGGCGTAGTTCTCCGGCGTGCAGTTTTCCACGAACCAGTTGAAGTGGTCCCCCACGCAGCACTGCCCGGCCTCGTAGGCGGCCAGGCCCGGGATCGCGCCATTCTGCACCACGCCGCAGATGCCTGGCACGATCTTTTCGTCGTCCGCCAGCATGATGTGGCCGGTGGACGTGCCCATGATCATCTGCATATCGCCTGCGCGCACCAGCCCAGCCGCCGCCATGGCCGCATGGGCGTCAATGCAGGGCACGGACACCGGCGTGCCAGGCAGCAGCCCGGTGAGCTCCGCGCCTTCTTCCGTCAGGCAGCCCGCACGGTCTCCCAGCGGCAAGGGAGCCGGCCCCAGCTTTTCCCCGTATCCCTCCAGCCGGGGATCCAGTTCCCGCAGGAATTCCCGGCTGGGATAGCCATCCCGGGCGTTCCAGAACGCCTTGTAGCCGGCCATGCTGCAGCTGCGCACCTCGCGCCCCACCAACAGGGACACCAGCCAATCACCGGCCTCGATGATCCTGTAAGCCGCGGCGTAGACCTCCGGCGCGTCGTCCAGCAGCTGCCAGGCCTTGGGCAGCGCCCACTCAGAGGACACCTTGCCGCCGTAGCGCTCCAGAAATCTCTCTCCCCGTCGCCTGGCGACCTCCGTCATGCGGTTGGCCTTGTCCTGCGCGGCATGGTCTTTCCACAGCTTGACGTAGGCGCTGGGGTTGCCTGCAAACTCCGGCTTCCCGCACAGCGGCGCCAAATGTTCGTCCACGGGCATCGTAGTACAGGATGTAAAATCCACGCCCAGGCCCACAACGTCTTTCGGATCAGCTTCCGCCCTGACCAGTGCCTCGCGGATCACCACGCGCAGGCATTCCAGGTAGTCCTGTGGGTCCTGCAAGGCCCAGTCCGGCATCAGCCGTTGGCCATCGGAAAGAAAATCATCCATCACGCCGTGTCGGTACTCCTTCGATGCGCTGGCCAACTCACGGCCAGTGCCGATCTCCGCCACCAGCGCCCTGGCGGACAGCGTACCGAAGTCGATCCCAACGGAGCATTTCCGCATATGCTCTCCCACCTTCCTATAAACGTCTGTAAGTATTCTACACGAACACACAGCTTTTATCAAGCGTACGGCGGGATTTTTCTCCGCTTTACGAAGCCGCGCTTTTACATTTCTCGATTTTGGCATATCATAGTTTCATGCGATACGATCACATTTGCTTTGGAAAATTCATATCCCGTCCCAACCGCTTCATCGCCATGGTAGAACTGGACGGCGAAACGCGCGCATGCCATGTGAAGAACACCGGCCGCTGCCGGGAACTGCTGACGCCCGGCGCGCGGGTGGTGCTGTGCGCTTCTGACAATCCCGGCCGCAGGACGAAACACGACCTTATCGCCGTGTACAAGGGCAATCTGCTCGTCAACATGGACAGCCAAGCGCCTAACCGCGTCGCAGAGGAATACCTCGCGGCGCTCCGGCCGGACGCGCTGATCCGGCGGGAGGTGGAGTATGGCGATTCCCGGCTGGACTTCTGCCTGGATGGGCCGGAGGGACGCACATACGTGGAAGTCAAGGGCGTAACCTTGGAAGATGGCGGAACCGCGTACTTCCCCGATGCGCCTACCCTGCGCGGCGTGAAACACCTGCGGGAGCTCATCCGCGCCCGGCGAGAGGGATATACGGCCATGCTGCTGTTCGTCGTTCAGATGGAGGGCATGCGCGAAGTACATCCCAACGAACACACCCACCCGGACTTTGGGCGAGCGCTCCGGGACGCTGCGGCGGTCGGCGTCGAACTGCGCGCCATCGTCTGTCACGTGGCCCCGGATTCTCTCCTGCCCGGAGAGGAAATCCCCGTGCACCTGTATGATGAGCGCCCCGATCCCATCGGCGCTTCCTGAAACGCGCCCTCTTCTCCACTGGCATCCCAATATAGTAAGGGCCGCCCGGCAGTCATTTCCCGACAGCCGCAGCGGCCCGCTTTCTTTCCGGTTCGTCGTTTGCTCGCTCTACAGCCTCAGCCCGCCCTGGCGTGCGGTGAACCCGTCTGCGGACATCATGGTCTGCAGCACGGCGATGTCGCTCTCCACGTCCAGCGCGTCAGCCCGGAACAGCTTGTCGTGCTGCTGCTCCACGGCGTACACGATCTTTTCCAGCACATCCTCGATCCTGCTCCGGGAAAGCTGAATGTTCTCGCCCTGATAGCTCTGCCGCTCCATCATGCTGTAGGTCTCCAGCAGCTTGAGCGTGGCGGGGAGATAATACTGAATGAACTTCCGCGCCTCATCCGCGCGCTCCGGCCGCTCCCGGATGACGTCGAATATGCTCGCCGTCACTGCCTCGATGCGGTCGATCTTCTCCGATACCCCTTCGTGGGCGATCTCGTCATTGAGCCGGCGGATCTTCCGCAGGATGTCGTCAAACCCCGTGTCTTCCTGATCGATTTGGGGCGCAGGCCGCTCCTCTTTGCCGGAGATGCGGACACAGTCCGCTTCCCTGTCAATGCCCACGTTCTGCAAGAATCCCTTGGAGATGAGCTTCTTCAGCTTTGCCGCCGCGTTTCGGATGCCCGTTTTTCCGGTGAGATACGCCAGAGGCACGGCGCTCTCTTCGCTGGACGCGAAGAATTCCGCGAACTGCCTGGCCAGCTTCCTGCAGCGGCGGCGAACCAACACAAAGATCATCGGGGAAAGCATCGCGCCCACGATGATCATCGACGCCATCAGCGAAGTGGTGAAATCGGAAAAGTCCTCCATCGTAAAACTCTCGGCAGCCGCCTGAACCGCCACGATCCCCAGAAGGACGGAGACGACGCATATCGCCATGTCCCACTTGCGCTCTTTGGTGGCCTTCTCCGTCAGGTAGTAATTCATACCGATTCCCCCGTTTTGGCCGTGCTATGCGGCTTCACTGCGCGCCGGGCGCGCAGCCGAGCTCCCCGATGAGTTCGTCCAACGCACCCACTACGTCCAGATAGTGTTCCGGGAAGGAGTTGTTGCCCGATGCGTGGATCTCCTCGCCTTCCGCCATGACGATCTCCAGGGAGAACATCTCCCCGTCCAGCACATACGGCCTGCTGCCGGAAAAGCCGTTCCACTCCGAAATGGCATAGTCCGCAACGATCTGATCCACCCGTTCCATGTATTCCGCGTCAATGGCCATGGGTTCACCGCCGTCCGCGCACAGGCTGCACGCCCCGGTCTCCAGAGCCCGGGCGAAGCAATACTCGGTCGGCCGGACGTCGCTCGCCCGATACAGCCACAGGCTCTGCACCCGCGCCGCCTCCGTCGGCGGCGCAGGCTCCGAATTACGCGGCGCTCCACTTGTGACGAGCAGCGCGACCAGAGCCCCCAGAAAGGCCAGTATGCGCAACAGCAGGTTCACAGGCTCAACCTCCCGACGCTATCGGTAAATCAGTCGATAAAGGACACGGACTGGACGATCAGATCGATCAGCCTGCCATAGCCCTCCAGCATCTCCATGTTTATGGTGGCAATGGCCTGTATCTCATGTTCTTCGTCCTTCACCACGTAGAAGGTTATGTACCTCTCGCCCTTCACGCCGCCGCGCCAGGCATAGGTAACGCCGTCCTCGGTAGCGCCCACATTGATTTCGGATACTTTCCCCACGTCATACTGGCCCGGCATGTACTCCAGGAAGGACATCCCGCTCAGCATCGTGATAGTCGGAGTGAGGAATTCCACGTTTGCGGGATAGTATTCGCCCTCGCTGTACGCCTCCAGCATGAAGCTGGGCTCCTCAGTCTCATACGAATAATCGTTCACCGTAAAGGCATCCGCCTGATACCAGATGGAGAATCCCATCTCGCTTTCGTACTTGTTTTCCAGCACGGTATATTCCTCGCCCTCCATGGCGATCACGTGCTCCCTCTGCTCCGGGTCGCCGTAGCTGGTGGACTTCTTCCCCAGGGGCTTCAGGTATTCCCCAAGGATATAGCCGGAAATGCCGTTATAGGTACCGTAGACGAAATCCTCCGTATACCACGCGCAGTCCTCTACGACGGCGTCCAGAGGCACCTTTTGCAGGCGCGGTGATCCCGTGTCCGGATCGGAACGCATGGACACCCACTCCTTGCAGTTGCACACCACCATCGCGCCCACATAGCCGCCGGCGTTTTCGGTTTCCTCCTCCTGATAGCCGACGAAGGACGGATACCCGGAATTGATCTCCTCCAGGTACTTTGAGAGTATGTATCCGGTCATGCCGCCATATGTGCCGTAGCAGAAGTCGTCGTCCACCCGGTAGCAGTCCTCCACCGTGGCCCCCAGGGGAATCGTGGTCATGCGGGCCGATTCCGTATCCGGCACCGTGCGCATGGACACCCATTCCTTGCAGTTGACCACAACCATGTCGCCGATGTACTTGTATTCCGCCAACGCGGAACCGCTCAGCAGGCACACCAACACCATTATGTACGCAAAAACTCGCTTCATAATCATCACTCCTTTGCTTTTTCGACGAAGGACACGTCCACTTTGTTCACGATTTTGGCATATTCCCGCGGAAAATCTTCCCAGGCCGCAGTTCCGCGGCTCCGCGCCCACGCTGTAATGACATCACGCCTCTGTTCCTTTGTTTGCTATTCGCTCGAACTGTCCTCGCGTGCCGTCCATCCTATGCGCCAAAATGGAACGGCCGCCGCAGAACGGTTTTTCTGCGGCGGCATTTTCCCCTCCCGAACCGGCCACTTACAGCAGCGAGCGCTGGATCTTCCCGCTGGTGGTCTTGGGCAGCTCGTCCCGGAATACCACGATTCGGGGGTACTTGTACGGCGCGGTCCGGTGCTTCACGTAGTCCTGAATTTCCTTTTTCAGTTCCTCCGTGGCTTCCTTGCCCTTCACCAGCACGATGCTGGCCTTTACCACCTGCCCGCGCACGGGATCCGGCGCGGCGGACACGCCGCACTCCAGCACGTAGGGCAGTTCCATGATGACCGATTCGATCTCAAACGGCCCGATGCGGTAGCCGGAGGACTTGATGAGGTCGTCTACCCGGCCTACGTACCAGTAATACCCGTCCTCATCTCGCCAGGCGGTGTCGCCGGTGTGGTACAGGTCGTCGTGCCAGTTGCCGTTGACGTTCCGATCATTGCTCCCATAGTAGCCCGTGAACAGCCCGCATTCCGGGCCGTGGGCCGTGTTGATGACGATCTCCCCCACCTCACCAACGGGCACCGATTTTCCGTTGTTGTCCACGATGTCCACGTCGTACAGCGGCGTGGGCTTGCCCATGGAGCCGATCTTGGGCGTCATGCCCACCAGGTTGCCGATGATCAGCGCGCTCTCCGTCTGCCCGAAGCCCTCCATCACGGACACACCCGTGGCCTCCCGGAATTTCAGGAACACCTCCGGGTTCAACGCCTCGCCGGCGATGGTGGCGTGGTGAATGGAGGACAGGTCGTACTTTGCCAGGTCCTCCTTGATGAGCATCCTGTACATCGTAGGCGGCGCACAGAAGGTCTTGATGTCGTACTGTTTGAACAGCGGCAGGATATCCTCCGCGTGGAAGCGGTCAAAGTCGTATACGAAAATCGCCGCCTCGCACAGCCACTGGCCGAACATTTTGCCCCACAGCGCCTTGGCCCAGCCGGTGTCCGATATGGTCAGGTGCAGCTTGCCGGGCTCCACGCAGTGCCAGTACTTCGCAGTAATGTAGTGGCCCAGGGGATATTTGTGGCTGTGGCAAACCAGCTTGGGATAACCCGTGGTTCCGGAAGTGAAGAACATCAGCAGAGGATCGTCCCCGCCGGGCGTGGCTTCCGTACGGGCAAAGCGTGAGGAAAACGCGGGCAGGTCGCTGTCGAAGTCGTGCCAGCCTTCCCGGCTGCCGCCGCACAGGATCTTCAGGTTCACGCCAGGGCACTCCCGGATCGCCTGCTCAATCTCCTCCGCAGCCTGTCCGTGGCCCGTGGCAAGCACGGCGCTGACACCTGCCGTCTGGAACCTGTAGGCGTAGTCCTTGCAGAGCAGCTGGTCCGTGGCCGGTATGACGATGGCCCCCAGCTTTTCCAGGGCCAGCATGGAGATCCAGAAGTGGTACTGCCTGCGCAGTACCAGCATCACTCTGTCGCCGCGGCGAATGCCCAGAGATTTGAAATAGTTAGCCGCCCGGTTGGACATTTTGCGCAGGTCCTCAAAGGTGAACCGACGCTCCTTCTTGTTGATGTCCAGGTGCAGCATGGCCAGCTGGTCCGGATGCTCCTTGGCCAGCACGTCCATGATGTCGAAGGCAAAGTTGAAGTGCTCAATGTCGTGATAGTGAATCGCGGTAGGCGTCCCCTTTTCGTTCTCCTCCGTGTCGATATACCTGTCCGCGATGATGGGCTGCCGGGCCGGAGCCGCGGCGAAGCCCTCGTGAATGTGCGGATCGTACTCCGTCTCCTCGCCGGGAATGACCACAGCCAGGAATACGCAGTCCTGCCCCTCTGCGGCGATCAGGCCGTGGGGTGTGGAGGAATCAAAGAAAACGGAATCACCCGGGCGCAGCGTTTCCGTGTGCTCGCCGATCTGCGCACGCAGCACACCGGACAGGATATAGTCAAACTCCTGGCCGGGATGGCTCACGGTCTGGATGGGCGCGGCCTGCTGCTCCGGATCGTAGGAATAGCGCGTGAGGTACGGCTCCACGATTCGCTTGCGGAAAAAGGGCGCCAGGTTGCGCATCTCGATGCCCTTGATGTCGGTGATCACCTCGCCCTCGCCGTGGCGCGTCACCGTATAGGAGGACAGCCGGGGGCTTGTGCCCTCGATCAGGTCGACGATGTCCACGCCGAAGGCGATCGCGCACTTGTGTACGAAGGAAAACGGCATTTCCGCCGTTCCGGCCTCGTACTGCCTGCATTCCTCGGGGGTGAAACCCGTCATTCTCGCCAGGTCTTCCAGGCTGAATCCGGAGATTTCCCGCAGCTCGCGGATGCGGGCGGTCACGTCCTGTACCATTCCCGGGGTCTTCTCAAGTGTCGACATATCGGTTTCCTCCGTTTCACATACTCGCGGGCCGCTGCCCGCATCAAAAAGCCCGCCTCAAAGCTTTCTTTGAGACGGGCTGACATTACCAGCTCGCGGTACCACTCAAATTGCGCATTTTCGCGCCCCTCAGGGGCTCTGACAAGCCCTTCGCACTGACGCAGCGTTCTCGGGCGCTCCTACTGAATCTTTCAAAGCGCCGGCTCGGGAGCTACAGCCATGGATTCCGCCCGCCGCCGGTTTTCAGCTGCCCCGGCTCTCTGTGCTTGGAGGATGATCCTGCCCTCTCCGTCATTGCCTTTGATTTGTATTCAATTGCAGGTAGTTTATCAGATTTTGGCCTTTTTGTCAACGATATTTCGTGAATATTTTCCCTCAATCACGTAAAACCCAGTTTGCGTTCCTCAGCCATCCAGACGCGCGTCGAAATGCCGGGAGTATTCGGCCAACAGTTTGTCCATATCCTCCTTCTCCGGGGGCTTCGTATCCGCGTAGGCGTATTCCAGCCCCAGCGCACGATACTTCCCGCTGCCCAGCCGGTGGAACGGCAGCAGATCCACACGCTTCGCGCCGATCTCCGCGAGCGCCCCGCATATTTCCCGCGTGGTTTCCCCGTCCATGTTGAACCCGGGGATCAGCGGGATACGCACGATTACGTCCTTGCCCCCGCGCAGCAGCTGTTTCAGGTTTTCGCGGATGAGAGCCATGTTCCCGCCTACGATCTTCTCGTACTTCTCCGCGGAGGCCGTCTTGAAGTCGTAGAGATACAGGTCCACATAGGGGTTCAGCGCCTCGAAAGCGGTATACGGCGCGTAGCCGGCGGTGTCCACGCACACCGGCACGCCCTCGGCCTTGAGCAGCGCGCCCAGCTCCGCCGCGCCTTCCGCCTGAAGGAGCACCTCCCCCCCGCTGAACGTCACGCCGCCGCCGCTCTCCTCGAAATACGCCTTGTCCGCCAGCAGCTCCGGCATGATCTCCTCGGGCAATACCTTCTTCCCGCATACTTCCGTCCTGCCGGGATACCGCAGCGTCACCGGCTCCGCAGACAGCGTCTCCGGGTTGTGACACCACGGGCATCGCAGAGAGCAACCCTTGAAGAACACCGTTGTTCGGATGCCCGGCCCATCCCCCACGGAAAAGTGCTGGATGTTGGAAATGTTGAGCAACATCGCGCGTCACTCCTGCTGGGTGCGGCTCAGGATGTCCAGCTGCACGCTCCTGTCCAGCTTCGTGTAATACGCGGAGAAGCCCGACACCCGCACCACCAGGTCCTCATAGTTCTCCGGATGCTCCATGGCGTCCATCAGCACCTTGCGGGAGGTGGCGTTCATCTGGATCTCCTGCCCGCCGTTCTTGAAATACACCTTGATAAGCGCCAGCAGCTTTTTCAGCTTTTCGCCCTGGAACATCGCCGGGGAGAACTTCTGGTTCACCACCGTACCGCCCGAGGACTTCACATAGTCCGGCTTCGCTACGCTGTTCAACGTCACCGTAGCCCCGCCGTGATCCCGCCCGTAGGTCGGCGATCCGGCGTCCGACAGAGGCTCGCCCTGCTTTCGCCCGTCCGGCGTGGCGGCAGTCACCTTACCAGAGGAAATGTTCTGCGTATTCGCCGCCATCAGCACGTAGTAATATCCCCCGTCCCGCGTCCGCTGCTTGTCGAACAGCCCGCTGAGGTAGTCCAGAAACCACACGGCATACTTGTCCACAAAATCATCGTTGTTGCCGTATTTCGGCGCGGCCAGCAGCTTCTGACGCAGGTCCTCATAGCCCTCGAAGTTGCATTTCAGGGCGTCCCGCACCTCGGCGAGGGTCGCCGCCCTGTCGATGAACACTACCTTCTCTATAGCCGCCAGGGAATCCGCCACGGTGCCCACGCCCATGATGGCCGCGCCGTGCACGGAGGGGTACTTCGCGCCGCCGTCGTTGATATCCAGCCCGCGCCCGATGCAATCATGGCAGAAACAGGACAGGAACGGCTCGGCGTAGTACCGCTGGTTGATGCTCTCGTTGTAGGAGCGGATCCAGATGCAGTATTCCTCCACGCCCAGCTTCAGCTGTGCCTCGTAGTTCTTCATAAACTGCTCCATGGAGGTGATGCTCTCTGCCTCCCCCAGCGCCAACCCGGCGGAATGGTTGAACTCGCTGATGCCGTTGTTCAGAACGTAATCCAGAAAGCGCGGCGGATCGAAGCGGTTGTCCGACCACGGCGGCTGCTTGCCGGTAATGAGGTTCTCGATGCAGCCCACCATGGAGAAGTCACAGGCGTCGGCATGCTCGTAGCCGAAGCGCTCCAGCGCCGGGATGTTCACCGTGTCGTTCATCAGCGCCGGATACCCCAGCCCCGTGCCGATGCTCTTTAAGCACTCCAGAAGGAAGTCGTCCGGCGTGTCAGGATGGATCCTCGCGGACAGGTTCGGGCCGGGGATGTTGCAGTTCTTCACGGCCTCCACGATGCAGTAACTCAGGGCGTTCACTTCGCACTTCCCGTCCGGGGATGTGCCGCCCACACAGATGTTCACCACGTCGTTCAGGTCGATTTTCATGAACACGTTTTCCAGCAGCTCGATCACGCGCTCACGGGTGATGGCGCCGGAAGCGATATCCTTTTCATAGAAGGGATACAGGTACTGATCCATCCGGCTCAGCGCCATGGCGTACCGGCCTTCCATCACGAAGGCCGTATGACAGAACCACATGAGCTGCAGCGCCTCCACGAAGCTCTCCGGCGCGCGCCGGGCGATGGCGGAGCAGTTGTCCGCGATGAACCGCAGCCGCTCCACGTCTTCCCGACCGGCGGCCATCATCTCCCGCGCCCGGTCCGCGTAGTTCAGGATCATGTGCCGGAAGCCCTCCAGCGTCATCCGCATGCCCCGCAGCGTCTCACAGTTCTTCTCCTCCCCCGCGTGCGCCTTCAACGACGCCTCCACCTCACTCAGCAGGCCGGGAATGCCCACACTCATCACGTGCCGGTAGTCCGGCGCGAAGTGGTCGCTGTTCGTGCCAAAGCTCCTGCACCCCACCTTGTTCACGATGTCCTTTGCGTGGTTCAGTACGCATTCGCGCTCATCAGAACACAGGCAATACTTGTTGCCCGCGATGAGGTCGTTCTCGAAGATGCGCGGCGTCGGCTCGGAGAACAGCGCGGCGATGCCGTTGGCACGCAGCGTCGTCATGGGCGCGCACAGATCCTTTATAAACCCCTTATAGCGGTAGAGATACGGCGCGTATGTGCCTTCTTTGGACGCGTTGAGATATTCACGGCGCATTTCCCTGGGGTCCGTCATGGGGCGACACCTCCTATTCTTCCAAAGTCATTATATCGCCGCGGCGCGCCTTTTTGAATAGACAATCTTGATATTTCTTGACATAATTCATATAAAATGCTATGCTGTCATACAAGGGGGCGATGCCATGGAACTGCGGGAAATTCTCTCCATGCCGACAACGAACTTTGCCCACGTGCATGAGGCGGAACAATACACGGTTCAGCTTCCCATCATGGAAAACAGGGTTGAGATTTCCTACTTCGCGGAGGGAAAACTGGACATCCACAGGGACGGAGAATCCTTCCGCGCGGGCAAGGGCGACATCCTCTGCAACTTCTTCAACACTACAGTGGACATCCGGACGGCGGAATACCACTGCCACCACACCGTGTCCGCTACTCTGCAATGGGAGTACACCCAAAACCCCAACGGGCTGTGCCTGCCCCTGCTGCTTCCCGCGTCCAAGGACACCGCCGCCATCACCGAACTGATCGACGAGTGCATATTCGACCCGTATTTTTCCCTCAGTGTCTCCACGAGGGACGCCGTCCGAATCCTGAACATTCTTTGCAAAATTGACAGTGCCTATCGTACGTGGACGGATTTCCGGGAAAGCACGGGCTCAGCCCTCGCCGTACGAGCTATGCGGTACATTCACAGCAACATCCGCCGGCCCATCACCCAACACGAGGTCGCCCGGTACCTGGGCGTCTCTGAAGGTTATCTGTGCAGCGTGTTCAAGCGCACCCAAGGCATCACGCTCATCCGGTACGTGAACATGGTCAAGCTGAAGGGCGTGCAAAACCTGATGGAAAAGAACCGCATGAAGCTGTATGAGGCCGCCGCGGACTTCGGATACACCGACCCAAACTACGTCAGCGCGCTGTACAAGCGCATATTCGGCAGGAACATCACCGCCATGCCCCGCCACCCCGAAAACCTGGAATAATGCCCTGCTCACGCAAAACGGCCGCCGAAAACGGCGGCCGCTTTGCATGTCCTTATCTCCTCAGTCTCCTAGTACGCACGCCAGCACGTCCCGGTGGATATCTTCGATGCTGCGCAGGGCGCCGTCCTTTCCACATTCGATCCGCGCCCAGCCATACTTCTTGGCACAGTACTCCGCCGCCTGCCCGGCTCGCTTCAGATACGCCACATCCCTCTCGTGGATGTCCTTCTTTTCGTCGTCGCCGTGATATCGTCCGGTCATCAGCCGCTGGCTCTCCATCACGTTTACGTCCATGTAGATTACCGTATCCGGCGCAGGAATCCCCAACAGCCTGTATTCAAAATCGAACAGCCATTCCAGATAGGCGTCCCACGCCTCCTCCGGCAGCTTGCAGCACTGGTGTACGGCATTGGACGTGGTATACCGATCTGCGACGACGATGCCGCCGTTCTGGTAAAATGCTCCCCAGTCCCGCTTGAAGCTGGCGTACCGGTCCACGGCAAAAAACGAGGACGCCGCATAGGCGTTCACGTCCTGGGGGTGGGAGCCGAAATCCCCGCGGAGGTACATCCGCACCAGCGCGGAGGAATCGTTGGTATAATCCGGAAAGGAAACCTTCCGCACCGCCATGCCGCGCTCTTTCAATGCCTCAACCAGCAGCTTTGTCTGCGTCGCCTTTCCGCTTCCATCCAGTCCCTCGATGGCGATCAGCTTTCCGTCCATTACAATCGCTCCCCGTCCAAACATCATCGGAATATCCGGCCAGGCCGCGCTCCCATGTTTCCGACACTTCCCGGATCCCGAGCACGGCTTCCATTGTATCATGAACCTGCCGTCCCGTCAATATGCCTTCGCGCCTGTCAATCATCAATTCCCATTGGCCGAAAAGACGGCGCGAACCCGCAATCCGGCCCGCGCCCTGTCCCTTAACAAACTATTCCTCGTTCCGTGCCTATTCCGCAAACCGCAGCGCGTACAGGTCCGCCTCGCACAGCTCTAGGCGCAGCGTGACGGGCTTGCCCGCCAGCTTAGCCACCGCGCCGGGATCGTCGAAGGCTACCAGCCTGTCCGTGGTGTTTCCAAAGGTTTCGCAGCTGATGTATTCCTCGCCCTCTGCGGAGCGCAGCGCCGCCCTCACAAAGCCCCGGGCGGAGGTTGCAAAATTGATCCGCAGCTTGGTTCCCTCATAGATCAGCGGCTTCGTCTCCACGATTTCCGTCTTCCCGTCTGCGTGCAGCGACACAAAGCCGTCCTTGCGGATCGTATAGCGGTAGAGCTGCACCGGCTTTGCTGTCCAGCCGCCCATCCGCATGTAGGTGGAAAGCTCCGTCTCCTCGCCGCGAATGTCCGAAGGCGTCTCGAGCCACCCCAGCGCTGGATAACAGTCCCCGTATACCCAGTTGTCCGGGTTTTCCGGGCCGGGCGTCATGAACGGCTCGTCGTACAGTTTGAAATTCTTGCCGTCGTGGGAACACATAAACGCACTGTCCGTGATGGCGAGGCCGTACCGGGGGTGCAGCCCCATCAGCCATTTGCGCTTTTCCTTGCCGCACAGCTCCTCAAAACTGCCGTCCCATTGGTGCCGCTCGACGTACCGCGTGGGATAGCCGATGTACAGCCCCGGCGCGCGGTTGTACATCATCACGTTGTTGGTGTACAGCGGGTAATCCCTGGCGTCGCCCAGGCCGATCATCACCGGCTTGCTCCAATGTTCGAAATCCGTGGATTCGATATAGCGCACGTCCCGGATGCCCGAGTTCAGGTCGCCGCCGGGGATTTTGTGAAAACCCCGGAAGTACAGCCGGTACATCTTCTCCCGTGGATCCCAAAAACACACGTTCAGCGTATCGAAATAGCCCTCCGTGGTGATGAGGTCGCCAAGGGTGAAGTAGATACCGTCCGGACTGTTGAAGCACCACAAACCGTTGCCCTCCACGGGCGTAGGTCCCTTGCTGTAAAACGGCGCAATGCCCTTATACCGTTTATCCGGCGGGCAATCGGGGTTGTCGTCCCGGAACACCATGAAGTTGTCAAACCGCGCGGTCTCCTCGCCCAGCAGGATGTTGTTGTCCCAGGAACCCTCCCACTGATGCAGACCCAGGTTGGGCTTTTCCCAGTGCAGGCCGTCCCGGCTCTCGGCATAGCACACGCGCCTGCCCCGCCCATCGAACTTGCCCTCCTTGGTAATCAGTCCGTTGCCCATGTAGTACATGCGGTATATATCCCCGTCCTTGAATACATGGTGATAGATGCAGTTGTCTCCCTCCCAGGAGGCGTCGTGCACCAGCACGACCTCCTTGCGCGCGGGCTGATGCAGCCTGAAGGGCGCCGTGGTCTTCTCCACATCCAGCAGATAATCGTCTACAAAGCATTGCCGGTCCGATCCAATACGCAGCGCGTCCATTTTCATCCCTCCGTTCTAAAGGCGCACGGCGGAGCGCCCGCCGCGCGCGTCCAGTCATGACCGTTTAAATTCGTAGTTCAGTTCGCCATCGTTGAGCCCCACGGAGATCCTTCCGCGGAAGCTGTCCACCTGGGCAGGATGGTCGCTGCGGTAGTGCGGCCCCCTGGATTCCCTGCGTTCCCGCATGACGCCCAGCAGCGCCTTGGACAGCGCAAAATAGCTGTACAGCTCGCTGGCGCTGCGGATCTCCTCGCCGGTCTCGTAGCGCTTTCCGGGAACGGTCTCCGCCTCCAGGGCCGCAACCCCCGCGAGGCCCTGGTTCAGGCGCTCCTCACTGCGCACGATAGCACCGTTCTCCCACATGATCCCGCGAATTTTGGCCATCTTGTCCTGTATGGCCTCCACGTCGCCCCAGCAGCGGCAGAACTTCTTCTCCAGCACTTCGCATAGCTCAGCGTCGGAGACATCCGGCACTCCCGCGTGTTTGGCGTACTCCGCGGCGGAATTGCCCGCGATGCCGCCAAACACCTGCGTCGCCGCAATGGCCGCGCCGCCCAGCCGATCCGCGCCATGGGGCCCGCCTGCATTCTCGCCCGCGGCAAATAACCCTGGCACGCCCGTGGCGGCGTCCCGATCTATGGCAATGCCGCCGTTGAAGCATTGCGCGTGGGGCACCATGTCAAAGCCCTCGCGCACGGGATCCACGCCAAGAGAGTTCATCCACTCCAGCCAGTGGGTGATGTTCCAGTCCTTGCTCTTCAAAATCTTGGGATCGTACTGCACGTGCACGCCGCCGCTGGGCATACAGTTTCCGTTCCTGTGCTCCTCGTACAGGCCGATATCCACGAAGAAGCTGATGTCCTGGGTGGTGAACGGCCCGTGCTTCGCGCGCTCGATGAGGCACTCCTCCACGGTATACTTTTCCGGCAGGTACTTGCGCACCACATCCTCGCCCAGCCTGTTGGTGAATTTCGGGATAGTGGCCAGGTTCTTCTCCTGGAACAGCTTTTTCTTCACAGGCCAGGTCAGGCCGGGGATGAACTGGATGAACTCGATGTTCACCAGCCTTGCCCCGACGTCCAGCGCCAGGGCGTAGCCGTCTCCCGTCTCATCAGGTGTGGCGAGGGAATACTCATAGATCCCGCAAGCGCCGCCGGTGGCCAGCACCACGGACTTTGCCGCGATGAACGCAAGATCGTTCATCTCGTCCGCCACGATGGCCCCGCACACCACGCCGTCCTTCTTCACCAGCGCCACGGCGCTCACCTGGGAGCGCACCTGCACGCCATGGGCCATCAGCTGCCGCCACATGATCCTGCGGATCACGTTCATGTCGTACACGCCCGCGCCTCGTACCCGCTTGCCGAAGCAGGGGATCACCGCACGGTACTTGCCGTTTTCGTCCTTGGCGAATTCCAGCCCGTAGCCCTCCATCTCCCGGAAAGCGGGCGTCGCGCCATAGGCCAGGATGCGCGCCAGTTCGGGGTCCGCCGCGCCAGCGCCCGCGTCCAGGATCTCCTCAAGAAAATGCTCCTCCGTGTCGCCCTCGTGCAGCACGGCCTGCATGCCCCAGCCCGGCGTGCCGGGATAAAAGGTGGCGCCGGTCCGGCCGAAGGCGCACTTGCCGATCATCAGAACGTCCGCGCCTTTTTCGCAAGCGCGGATAGATGCCTTGATCCCTGCCGCGCCCATGCCGATGACGAGCACGTCCGCGCTTGTGCGATACTGTATCTTCATAGCTGTTCTCTCCATCCAAATCTTTGCATTTGCGCCGGATCACATTATGCCTCGGGAATGCCCTCCGGCTGGGCGAAGCTGCGCTGCTTCTGCACGATAAAAGGCTGCGCCGTGGCGGTAATGCAGTGCAGGATAGCCGTGTTCAGCTCCACCTCGATGCGGATCTGCTTGCCCAGCAATTCTTCCAGCTTGTGCTCCTTCCACTGGGGGCGCACATCCACGCTGTCATCCAGTTCAAAGGGCACGCAGTCGTCCGGGGAGAAGCCCTCGTAGTATTCGCCGTTGCGCTTCATAATACCGAAACGCACGCCGCCGCAGTTCGCCCGGATGTTGAACGACAGGTCGTCCTTGATGAGGCACAGCGCCTTCGTGATTACCCGACCGCCTGCGTTCACACTCTCGATGCCGCAGAAGCCGTCCTTGCGGATGCGGTAGATCGGGTTGCCGGCATCGATTCCCTTCTGAATCAGGCGCTCCTTGTACGCCTTGTTCGTGGCCGCTGTTCCGTGGATAAACACGTATCCAAAGCAGTCGATATAGTAATACTGCCCGTCCGCGCTCTCGCAGATGTCATCCGGGGCGAGCCCTACGCAGCCGGGGGCCGGGGGCAGCGGGCGGTCCATGATGGGCTCGCCTGTGGTATACAGATACTCGCTGCCGTCGTAGCTGTACACAAGTTCCGGTTCCATATAGCCGAACATGCGGGAAAAGTCCACTTGGTACAGGCAGGTGTTGAACCTCCACACCAGCCCATAGAAGAGACCATCCATGTACTTGCCGGTCATGCTGTACTGCTGCATGCCGGTGAACCCATCGTTGTAGTTGGCGCTGGGCTGCAGGATGATGTGCGGCTCGCTCCAATGGATCAGGTCCTTGGAGGAGCGCACGGAAATACGCCTGTCCACATAGGCGGAGCGGTGGAACAGGTTGTATTCCTCCGTCACGGGATTGTAGATCAGCTTATTCAGGGCGTCGCTGGTCTGTGGGTTGGCCAACATCTCAGTATGCCGCTCCCAATGCACGCCGTCCGCCGACAGCGCGATCTCCACGCCGATCCAGTTGGTCTTTCTGCCCTCGGCGGTCTCTTTGCGCTCCATGTCGAACATGCCGCACAGCTTATAACGGCGGGCTGGATCAGGATCATAGGGATCATACATCACGCTGCAGCCGTGCAAGCCCGTGACGCCGTCATAGATCACATCCGTGCCGTCGTCTGCCAACACCGGTGTGAAGGTGCGCAGGTCGTCGCTCTCCACCAGCTTCAGGTTCCGGGGACCATCCTTGCCCCAGTCGCGGAGGCACTCATAATACACGCGGTACTTCTTCCGCAGGGGATCGTAAAACATGGAAGAATATGGCCCGCCCGGGGCCATGCCGTGGAGCTCCGGCTTGAACCAGCGTCGCACCGTGCCGGGGCGGAAATCGATCCAGTAATCGTCAAACATGGGCAGCTTCATTCGATTGTACGCCATTTCATTTCCTCCTCACTCCTGTTGAAAAGGGAGCCACCCAGTCAGGCGGCTCCCAGCGCCCTAGCCATTGAAGCGGTTTCAGGCAATCAAACGTTTTTTACTTGTACAAATGGCAGGCCACATAGTGACCGGTGCCGTTCTGCTCCTCCAGGGGCGGCTCCACCGTCTTGCAGATTTCCATGCAATGGCTGCAGCGCTCGTGGAACGGGCAGCCGGCGGGCTTGTTGATGGGACTGGGCACGTCGCCCTTCAGGATGATGCGCTCCTTCTTCCGCCCCAGCACCGGCACCGGCACCGCGGACAGCAGCGACTGTGTGTAGGGGTGCAGGGTGTTGGCGTACAGGTCCCGGGAGTCCGCCATCTCCACCGCCTTGCCCAGGTACATGACCACGATGCGGTTGCTCATGTACTGCACAACGGACAGATCATGGGCGATGAACACGTATGTGAGGTTGCGCTCCTTCTGGATCTTCTTCATCAGGTTCAGCACCTGGGCCTGAATGGACACGTCCAGCGCGGAAACCGCCTCGTCGCACACCACGACCTCCGGGTTCACTTCCAGCGCACGGGCGATGCACACGCGCTGTCGCTGGCCGCCGGAGAACTCATGGGGATACTTGAACAGGTAATCGCTGGGGATGTTGACAACCCGCAGCGCCTCCTCCATGATACCCTCGCGCTCGGTCTTGCTCTTGATACCCTGCACTACCAGGGGCTCCTCCAGAGCGGTGTAGATCTTCTTCATGGGGTTCAGCGCCGAATACGGGTCCTGGAACACCATCTGCACGCGCTTGCGGAAGCGAAGGATCTCTTCCTTGTTGAAGGTCATGATGTCCTTGTAGGTGCCGTCCACGTCGAAGAACACCTTGCCGCCAGTGGGTTTTTCCAGCAGCATCATGGCCTTGCCCAGCGTGGTCTTGCCGCAGCCGGACTCGCCCACGATGCCCAGCGTCTCGCCGCGCTGCACATCCAGAGACACGCCGTCCACAGCCTTGACGTGTCCTACCACGCGCTTGAGGAAGCCCTTGGTGATGGGAAACCAAACCTGCGCATCCTCCAGATGAAAGATCGCGGAGTTTGCCATATCATTCAACCTCCTTCAAGCCGTCGAATTTGGTGCAGCGAACGTCGTGGCCTTCCGAAATCTGGTACATGTGCACGTTCTTGCCGCGGCACTTTTCGGTACACTCGGAGCAACGGTCCGCGAATTCGCAGCCGTCCTTCAGGTCAGCCGGGTTTGGGGTACTGCCGGGGATAGTCACGAGTTCGCTCTTCTCATCCATGCCCAACACAGGCACGGAGGCCAGCAACGCCTTGGTGTAGGGATGGGAGGGATTCTCGAAAATGTCGGTGATCGGCCCGCGTTCCACGACGCGGCCCATGTACATCACCGCCACCTCGTCCGCCATCTCCGCCACCAGGCCCATGTTGTGGGTGATAAGGATGATAGACTTCTTCAGTTCCACCTGCAGCTTCTTCATCAACTCCATGATCTGTGCCTGAATGGTCACGTCCAGCGCAGTAGTGGGCTCGTCCGCGATCAGAATCTCCGGGTTGCAGATCATGGCGATGGCGATGACCACGCGTTGCTTCATGCCACCGGAAAGCTGATGCGGATAGGCGTTCATGCGCTCCTCCGCGGCGGGGATGCCCAGCAGTTTCAGCATGTCGATGGCCTTCTGCCAGGCTTCCTTTTTCTTCATTTTTTTGTCGTGCTGCAGCAGGCCCTCGCAGATCTGGTCGCCCACCTTGTATACGGGGTTCAGCGAGGCCATGGGGTCCTGAAAGATCATGGAGATCTCCGGTCCGCGCAGGGAGCGCATCTCCCGGCCGTAATTGGACATCTTGTCCAGGTGATACTCCGTCTCCTTGCCGTCCTTGTTGGAGCGATATATCACGTAATCGGACCTGATCCGCGCGTTCTTCGCCATCAGGCGAAGGATGGAGTTCACCGTGACGCTCTTGCCGCAGCCGGACTCGCCCACGATGGCCAGGCAGGTACCCTTCTTGAGCTGGAGGTTGACATCCTTGATGATCTTGATCTCCCGCTTTTCGGAGATGAAGCTGGTATTGAGGTTTTTGACATCCAGAATGATATCGTTTGCCATGTTTCTTGCCTCCTTCTCACTGCTGGCGCGGGTCCATCACGTCGCGCAGACCATCGCCAAAGAAGTTGACTGCAAGAACGAACAGGGAAATTGCCGCGCCGGGAACGATCCACAGGCTGGGATTCTGCAGCAGATTCGTCACGGACTTGGCCGCGTTCAGCATGGTGCCCCAGGTGGGGGTGGTCATGGGAACGCCGAAGCCAAGGAAGCTCAGGCTGGCCTCGTTCATGACGTAGCCGGGGATGTTCATGGTGAACTGCACCATGACCGTGCTCAGCACGGAGGGCAGTATCTGCTTGAACATGATCTTCGGCTTGCTCATGCCGAAGGCCTCGCACACCTGCACGTAAGTCTCCTGCTTGCGGGCCATGTACTCCGCACGCACGATACGGAACGCGCCGGTCCAGCCCGTCAGGCCGAAGATCAGGATCAGGTTCCAGGTGCCCGGGCCGATGATGCCCATCACGATGATGATGAGGATCAGCTGCGGGAAGGAGTTAAAGATCTCCTGGATGCGCACCAGCAGCTTGTCGAACCAGCCGCCGAAGTAGCCGCCGATGGCGCCCAGCACAACGCCAATGGTGCTGCCCATCATGGCGCTCAGCACGGCAATCAGCACAGAGGTACGGCCGCCGTACACGATGCGGGAGAACAGGTCGCGGCCCAAGGTATCCGTGCCGAACCAGTAGGTTCCGCTGGGGCCCTGCAGCTTATCCGTATAGTGCTTTTCCAGGGGACCGAATTTGCAGATAATCGGCGCGAAGATCATCAGGAACAGGTAGATCGCCACGATGATCAGGCCGAACATGGCCAGTCTGTTGTTCATGAAGCGCTTCACGCGCTTTTTCCACAGCTTTGTGCCCTGTTTGCGGGCGCTGCTGATGCTGGCCTGGATGTTGGTCGTATCCATGCGTCAACCCTCCAATCTCACGCGCGGATCCAGGATCGCGGTGAAGACGTCCACCAGGAGGCTGATCACCAGCATCAGGAACGCGGTCAACAGCGCGGAAAGCATGACCACGTCGTAGTCGCTGGTGGTGATGGCGGCGGTCAGCACTTTGCCGACGCCGGGCCAGTCGAAGATCGTCTCGATGGCAACGGAGCCGCCCACCAGGATGCCCAGGCGGAACAGCAGCACCGTCACCACAGGGCGCATGGAGTTGCGGAAGATGTGCTTGATGTATATCTTCCACTCCGGCACGCCCTTGCTGCGCGCGGTCTTGACGTATTCCTGGTTGGCCACGTCCAGCATGGTGTTGCGGGTGTAACGCATCAGGTTGCCGCACATGGGGATGGTCATGGCCAGAACGGGCAGGATCAGGTTCGGTACCCGGCTGCCCTCAACCGGTATACGGCCGCCGGAAGGCAGCCAGTGAAGCTTCAGAGAGAAGAACACGATCAGGATCAGTCCGAAGAAGTAGGAGGGCATGGAATTGCCCAGCACGGCAAAGGCGCGGCCGAAGTAGTCGATGGGGCTGTTCTGCCAGTAGGCAGACAGTATGCCGATGCCGATGCCCACGAACGTGGAAACTACCAGGGCGATGATCGCCAGCTCCAGGGAAGCGGGCCATCTTGCGATCACGTGATCCTTGATGGAATAACCTTTCACCACGCTGATGCCGAAGTTACCGGTGATGATGTTGCCGATCCAGCGGAAGTAGCGGGTGATCAGCGGGTCGTTCAGACCCATGCTGTCGCGCATCTGCTGGACTTCTTCTGCGTTGTAATCATCCACGCTCAAGCGGAACGTGACCGGGTCAACGCCCGTATTGTTCAGCGCGACGAATATGATAAAGCTGATGACGAACAGCATGATGATCATCAGAATCAGCTTTCTTCCAATGTATTTAAGCAAGCGTACCGCTCCCTTCCGGAGAATATACGGATAACAGGGGCGGGGCCATGCCGGATGGACAGGCCCCGCCGTTGTGGCTCACGCCAGCTTCAGATTTCCCGAATTATTCGGTGATCTGCCAGGAGGCGAAGTCGTAATCGAAGTAGTACCAGCTGTTGCCGATGTGATCCTGCGGACCCTGCAGGTTGTTGCGGATCCACCACTGGAAGTTGACGGTGTACACGGGCAGCAGGAAGATGTTTTCCTTGTCCAGGTTCTGCAGCTTCACCAGGGCCTCGTTCCAGGCTTCGGTGGTGGTGGCGCTCTTCAGCTCAGCCACGGCGTCCTCATACACGGGGCCGCAGGCCATCAGGGGCTGATAGTTGGGACGCAGGAACATCTCGTACCAGGAGGTGTTGTCGAACGCGGACAGGCCGAAGTAGCCCAGGTCATGGGTGCGGCCTTCGTAGATGTCGGTGTTGGGGTTGGAGGTGTAAACGCCCTCGAACTTCACGCCGATCTCGGCCAGGTCGGACGCGATGGCATCCATGATGTCCGCGGTGGTCTGGTCAGAGTAGTAGTAGAAGCACTTCAGGGTGTGATCGAAGGGGAAGCCGGCCTCTTCCAGCAGGGCCTTGGCGTCCTCGGGATCATAGGAATACCAGTCGCCGATGTAGGCGGGATCGCTGGACAGAACGCCGGTCTGGGTCAGGCTGGCCAGCTCGCCGTAGAATGCGTCGATCATGTCGGCCCAGTTGATGCCCTCGGCGAACGCCTTGCGGACGCGGACATCTTCGACGATGTTCTTGTGGTTGCCCTCAGCGTCGAAGAAGTTGAACTGCAGGAAGCGGAAGAAGATGATGGGGCAGGAATAGAAGGTGAAGTCCGCGTCTTCCTTCATCGCCGCGTACACGTCGGCAACGTTGGAGGTCACGAAGTCGGTCACGCCGGACTGAGCGGCGATGACGGGGTCGCTGTTCCAGGTGACGATGACCTTCTTGATGTTGGGCTCCTCGCCGGGATAGTAGGGGTTGGGCTCCAGCACGAAGTAGTTGCCCTCGACCTGCTCGGTCACGACGTACATGCCGCTGTTCACCTTAATGGTGCGCCAGGTCTCGTTGACCTTCCAGCCGGCGGGATCATCGTAATTGTAGAGGGGCTCGTACACAGCCTTCGGCAGAACGACCAGCTGGCACATCAGGTTGATGAAGGTGGCGGAGGGCTGGGACAGCTTGATGGTCAGGGTGTTGCCGTCCACGGTCAGGCCCGCCAGGGAATCGGCTTCGCCGTCAGCGAAGGCCTTCTGGCCCTCGACGAACGTCAGAGCGGTGTAGACATAGGCCCAGTAGGAGTAAGCGGCATTGCGCTCGATGCTCCAAACGACGTCGTCCATGGTGATGGGGGTGCCATCGGACCACTTCAGATCCTCGTTCAGGGTGAAGGTGTAGGTCAGGCCGTCCTCGGAAATATTCCAGTCGGACATGATCTCACCATGTGCGGGGGTCAGGTCGGTGCCCGCCTCCAGCAGGGTCATCCACAGCAGGTTGTAAACCAGGTTGGAATCCTGCCAGGGGCAACGGAAGTCGAACTCGTTGTCCGGGTTGGAAACCCAGCTCAGGTGCAGCACCTGCTCGGGCTCGGCAATCGCCGCGACGCTGAACGAAGCCAGCGCAAGGACGAGAGCCAGAAGGATTGCCAGGGTCTTCTTCATAGTTCCGGTCTCCTTTTATTGTATTTGTCCTCCGCGTTCGCCGGACTTCAGCCCGTCTCCCGCGGCATTCGCGGCGGACAAAACCATTCATCCGCCGTAAAATCGACATAAGCACTATATCATATTGTTGTACATATTGTCAAGCGTATTCTCAAAGAATCCTCTCAAAAATATCATAAGATTCCAATACAAACAGGAGAAATAGCGTCCAAATAGGTGAAAGGCCTCCGCTTATGCAAATCCTTTCTCCCATGAAAGAAAGCGGCTATGTCATCCGGCGGGATACCAAAGGCACGAGGAGTGAACAAAATAACATAACGCCAGTGGAACCGATTCAAAAGGCAGTTGGATGTTCAAAAAATGG
>JAEEGL015182182.1_pt1 | contig 36889 bp, 32 predicted proteins | sample 9134231 | NCBI WGS metagenome assembly JAEEGL01 (sample SAMN16246548, study PRJNA631951) | gut metagenome | biome: gut microbiome; feature: rumen; material: fiber-attached | host: Bos | place: Iran: Karaj | collected 2018-10 | reverse complement strand
GCTTGCTGCGAATAATGGCTACACTGTCGGAGACATCAACTACATTTTCTGCAGCGACGACTATCTTCTTGAAATGAACAAGCAGTACCTCGGTCACGATTATTACACTGACATCATCACTTTCGACAACCGGGAGGATCCCGCGTCAAAGAAAGTCGATGCAGACATCTTCATCAGTGTTGATACTGTGCGTGCAAACGGGCAGGAATACGGAGAAGGCTTCGAAAGGGAGCTGCACCGCGTGATTGCGCACGGCCTTTTGCACTTAACAGGCTATGACGACACGAGTGAAAAGGAGCAGAAAAAGATGCGGAGCGCTGAAAACGCTTCCCTCGAATTGCTTGATACACTCGCCGCACAGAAATGAGCAACGATTACGACATAATAGTCGTCGGCGCCGGCCACGCCGGATGTGAGGCTGCAACTGCAGCTGCGCGGATGGGAGCCAGGGTTCTGCTCGTGACGATGGATATGCGCAACATAGCGCAGATGAGCTGCAATCCTGCAATAGGCGGCATTGCTAAAGGCCAGATTGTCAGAGAAATAGATGCTCTTGGCGGCTTTTCTGGCATTGTTACTGACCGCAGCACAATCCAGTTCCGTATGCTCAATATGAGCAAAGGCCCTGCGATGTGGAGTCCCCGTGCCCAGTGCGACAAGACCCTCTATACTTTGAACTGGCGCCAGGTGCTCGAAGATACCCCAAATATCGATATCTGGCAGGATGTAGTAACCAGGCTGACCATCCGGGATTCCAAGATATACGGAGTCGAGACCCAGCTCGGCACTTCGTTCACTGCTGCTGCAGTCATCATCACGGCAGGCACCTTCCTCAACGGAAAGCTCTTCATCGGCCAGCAGACCACCGTCGGCGGCCGCATCGGCGAGTTGTCGAGCTTCGGACTGGGCGAACAGCTTGCAGCCGAAGGCATAAAAGTGGCCCGAATGAAAACCGGAACACCGCCACGCATCGATACCCGCTCCATCGACCTCAGCGCCCTGACGGTCCAGAAGGGAGATGAGTCACCGGCGCGTTTCTCCTTCCTGCCGGTTCCTTCGGCCATACAGCAAAAAGGCGTCCAGAAGGACTGCTACATCGTCCATACCAACGAGCGCGTCCACGAAATTCTCCGCAGCGGCTTCGACCAGAGCCCGCTGTTCACCGGCAAGATAGTCGGGATAGGGCCGAGGTACTGTCCGTCGATAGAAGACAAGCTCCGTACCTTCGCGGGCAAGGACAGCCATCAGCTCTTCCTCGAGCCGGAAGGGTGGACTACGCACGAATATTATCTGCAGGGCTTCTCCTCTTCGCTGCCGTTCGACGTGCAGATCCGGGCGCTCAGGCAGATAGAAGGATTCGAACATATCAAGGTCTTCAGACCGGCCTATGCCGTGGAATATGACTACTTCGATCCGGTGCAGCTGAATGCCACGCTCGAAAGCAAGGTGATTTCCGGCCTGTATCTGGCGGGGCAAGTCAATGGCACAACTGGCTACGAAGAAGCTGCAGCTCAGGGGCTTATGGCCGGAATCAACGCTGCTCTGGCAGTTCAGGGCCGCGGTGAATTCATATTGAAACGCGACGAGGCTTATATAGGCGTCCTTATCGACGACCTCATCACAAAGGGTGTCGATGAGCCTTACAGGATGTTCACTTCAAGAGCCGAGTACAGGATACTTCTGAGAGGAGACAATGCTGACTACCGTCTTACAGCTAAAGGCTATGAGATCGGATTGGCAAGCAAGGAGAGATACGAGAATATGCTGTCTAAGTATTATGCTGTCGGACGGCTCAAAGACGAAATCTGCACGACTTCAATAAGACCGGAGGATGTGAACCCTTACTTGGAGAGAGTCGAGTCTGCTCCGATAGAAAACCGCAAGAAAATAGCCGAGCTTCTGACACGGCCCTTCGTCAGCATCCAAGACTTGGAAAAAAGTGTTCCACGGGGAACATTCGTAGATGTCGACAGCATCCTTGCTTCCTGCGGAATCGAAGAGGGCAGAAGAGACGAGATTGTGGAGGCTGTAGAGATTGCTGTCAAGTACCAGGGTTACATCGACCGCGAGAAGAAACTGGCCGACAAGATCCTCCGTCTTGAGAACATCCGCATTCCGGACGATTACGATTTCTCGAAGATTACAGCCCTGTCGATCGAGTGCCGCATCAAGCTCGACCGTTACCGCCCGCGCACGATCGCACAGGCTTCGCGAATCTCCGGAGTCTCCCCGGCGGACATATCAGTCCTCCTGGTCCACTTCGGCAGGTAGCGTTCCACGTGGAACGCCCAGGAATCATTACTGGTAAATTTCTGAAATGATGTCTTTGTAGCGGGCGTAGATGTTAGCTCGCTTGAGCTTGAGTGTCTGGCTCAGCATCTTGTTGTCGACAGTCCATTCGGCATTGATGTAGCGCTCGCGTTTGATCTGCTCGTGAGGAGCGAGGGTTGCGTTGACCTTGTCTATCTGGCGGTGCAGAAGATTCTGGACGTCGGGATTCTTCAACAAGTCATCATTGTCCTTGAAAGAAATCTTCTTGTAATTGGCATAAGAAGCCAGCTTGCTGAAAGAAGGGATGATGATGGCTGATGCAAATTTCTCGTTTTCGCCGACAACCATACAATTAGAAATGAAGTCTGATGTCTCTTTCAGACGGGTCTCGATGGCCTGCGGAGCTACGTATTTACCGTTTGAAAGTTTGAAAATCTCTTTCTTGCGGTCAGTGATCTTGAGGTATTTTCCGTCCTGAAGATATCCGATGTCACCGGTGTGCAGGAAGCCGTTTTCGTCAATAATCTCAGCAGTAAGTTCGGGAGCCTTGTAATATCCGAGCATCACGTGGGGGCCTTTGGTGAGAATTTCACCGTCGCTGGCGAACGCAAGTTCAGTGCCTTCGATGGGGGTTCCAACGGTGCCGAGCACCTGGATGCGGTGTCTAGGATCGTTCACTGCAATTACAGGAGAAGTCTCGGTCATACCATAGCCCTCGTAGCATTGTACATTGGCTGCAGTGAGGCAGCGAAGGATACGGGGCTGGATCGAACTGCCGCCCGAAATCACCTGCATTTCCTTCTGTCCGCCCAGATTGTCGCGCCATTTGCTGTAGACAAGCTTGTCGAAAATCCTGCGGCGAAGCTGGTAGATGGGCTTCTTGTTGTAGTTGTCGTAGTTGTTTGCGTATTTCCACGCGCGGCGGTAGATGAAGGCTTTGATGCCTTTCAGGCTTGTGCGGGCTGCTTCCAGCTTGCCATACAGAAGTTCCAGAACCCTCGGGACAGCGCAGAATCCGTCTGCACGGCTGTCTTTCAGGTCTGCGGCGAAAGTGCTCATCTCCGCATAATAGATGCTGATGCCTTTCTCCTGATAATGATAGTTCATCGAACGCTCGTAGGTGTGGCAGAGCGGCAGGAACGAAATCATCTTGTTCTCCTTGCCCATATACTGGCGGACAGCGTGGCCGTGCGAGTCGAACACCAGGTTGTAGTGGCTCAGCATCACGCCTTTCGGCTGGCCGGTCGTTCCTGAAGTATAGATGAGGGAGAAGAATTCGTCCTTGGGAGTATTTTTTATGTTGTCGCTGATGACAGCTTCGAGAGCTTCTTTGTCTTTCTCGCCTTCTTCCAGCAGCTGCTTGAAGCAGTAATGGCTGTCGCTGTCATCGATGAGGATGATTTTAGCGGGGTGGTCCATCTCCTCGACAGCAGGGGCTATCTTCTTGTATAACAACTCATTACCGATGAAAATCAGCTCGGCTTCAGAGTGGTTGAAGATGTATAGGTAGTCGTCGTGGCTGAGGGTGGGATACACCGGCGTGTGGACCATCCTGGACAGGGCGCAGCCCATATCGATGAAATTCCATTCAGGACGGTTGCTGCAGATGCTTATGATCTTTGTGCCTGGCTTGAGGCCGAGGGCGAGAAAACTCCTAGCGGTAGCGTGAGACAGCCGGACATAATCCTTCGTGCTATACTTAACCCATTGATTATTAATGCGTTTAGCAAGCATATCCGGCTTGTCAGGACAGATTTGCTCCAGGTTGGTGAGGAGATCGAAAACGCGGGTTAGTTCCATAAAACTACCAATTAGCGACGCAAATATAATAAAAAACACAGACCGCGATAAAGCAGCCTGTGTTTCAATAAAATCACCTGATCAAAAGGTCGCAAGGACCATTTGCCATTATTCTTTGGTTTTGTCAACAATTTCAGCGGTCGGGGCGTTCTTCTTTACAGAAGCGATGCCGTTTTCCATATTTGAATTGTTGGAATACATCTCACTTGTGCCGATAACCTGTCCGTTGGTAGCTACCAGGTTGAAGAAAGGTTTGCCGTTTTTAGCCTGTTTGCGCTCGAAACGGGCGTCATCGAGACTGTTTTTCTTTACAGAAGCGATGCCGTTGAGGCAGCTGTCCATTGATTTGTAACCCTGGCTGGTAAGGATCACCTGGCCGTTAGCGGCCTTGAGGTCGAACTGAACATCTCCATTTGTGCGGAGCTTGATAACGAATTTGCCCATTGTGAATTTGTATTTAATTGGTTTGTAGATGTCTGATTTCTACAAATATAAAAAACAAATTAATTTTTAACAAGAAGACTTGTCATCGAAGTTTCGCGCTGCAGGATCTCGTGGAGTCTGTCGATTGCGATCCTTTCCTGCTTCATACTGTCGCGTTCGCGGATGGTGACGCAGTTGTCATTGAGGCTGTCGTGGTCGATTGTGATGCAGAAAGGCGTTCCGATGGCATCCTGACGGCGGTAGCGTTTGCCGATAGAGTCTTTCTCGTCGTACTGGCAGTTGAAGTCGAACTTGAGGATATCCATAATCTCGCGGGCTTTCTCGGGCAGGCCGTCTTTCTTGACCAGCGGAAGCACGGCGGCTTTCACGGGTGCCAGGGCTGCGGGGATGCTGAGCACTACGCGCTCCTCGCCGTTTTCCAGCTTCTCCTCGTGGTATGAGCTTGAGAGCACTGCGAGGAAGCAGCGGTCGAGGCCGATTGAAGTCTCGATGACGTAGGGGGTGTAATTCTCGTTCTTTTCAGGGTCGAAATACTGTATCTTGCGGCCGCTGTACCTCTGGTGGTTGCCGAGGTCGAAGTCGGTGCGTGAGTGGATGCCCTCGAGCTCCTTGAAGCCGAAGGGGAATTCAAATTCGATGTCGGTGGCTGCGTTGGCGTAGTGGGCCAGCTTGTCGTGGTCGTGGAAGCGGTATTTCTCGTCGCCGAGACCCATTGCCTTGTGCCATTTCAGACGGGTTTCTTTCCATTTTGCGAACCAGTCGAGTTCCGTGCCGGGCTGGATGAAGAACTGCATCTCCATCTGCTCGAACTCCCTCATTCGGAAGATGAACTGACGGGCCACGATTTCGTTGCGGAAGGCCTTTCCGATCTGTGCGATGCCGAACGGGATTTTCATACGGCCGGTCTTCTGGACGTTGAGATAGTTGACGAAAATGCCCTGTGCGGTCTCGGGACGCAGGTAGATGGTGCCGTCTTCGCCGCTGATGTTGCCCAGCTGGGTGGAGAACATCAGGTTGAACTTGCGCACTTCCGTCCAGTTCTTGGTGCCGCTGATGGGGCAGACGATGTCGCAGTCGATGATGATCTGCCTCATTTCGTTGAGGTCATTGTCGTTGAGGGCCTTGACCATACGGTTGTGGACTTCGTCCCATTTGGCCTGGGTGCGGAGCACGTTGGGGTTGGTGTTGCGGAACTGGACTTCGTCGAAGCTGTCGCCGAATTTCTTGCGGCCTTTCTCGACTTCCTTGCGGACCTTGTCTTCCAGTTTTGCAAGATATTCCTCGATGAGGACGTCGGCGCGGTAGCGCTTCTTGCTGTCGCGGTTGTCGATCAGGGGGTCGTTGAAGGCAGCTACGTGGCCGCTGGCCTCCCAGATGCGGGGATGCATAAAGATGGCGCTGTCGATGCCCACGATATTCTCGTGGAGGCGTGTCATAGCTTCCCACCAGTATCTCTTGATGTTGTTCTTGAGTTCTACTCCGTTTTGGCCGTAGTCATAAACGGCGCTCAATCCGTCATAAATCTCGCTGCTCTGGAAAACAAAACCATATTCCTTGCAGTGAGCCGTAAGATTTTTGAAAACTTCTTCCTGTGTCATATTGTTGAATAATTGATATTTTTCTGTATTTACATCATTGCCAGCAGCTCTTTGACGAACGGGCGGCTGAAAACCTGGGGATGGGGGATGGTGAGGTCCGCTCGCTTCATACACACGCCATTTAGGTGCAGGATGTCGATGTCGATGATGCGCGGGCTGTAGATGCGGCGGCCTTCGCTGTCGTATTCGGCCTCGTGGGGCTTCCGTCCCATTGCCGCTTCAATGGCCTGGCAGCGGCGCAGCAGGTCGTAGGGCTCTGCGTCAGCATCGAAAGACACCACCTGGTTGAGGAAGGCAGGGCCGTCGAAGCCGATGGCTGCAGTCTCCATCACCGGAGAGCAGTGCAGGCTGACGCCGAGCTCCTTGCCGAGAAGCTCGCAGGCGCGGTCCAGATTGGCGCGCCGATCTCCCATATCGGTTCCCAGCAGCAGGTAGATCATAGCATTCCCAGTTCAAGTTTTGCCTCGTCGCTCATCATATCCTTGTCCCACTCGGGCTCGAAAACGAGCTCGATGGCCACGTCGGTCACTCCGGGAACGTCGCGCACGGCGGTAGCCACGCTGTCGACGACGATGTCCGCTATGGGGCAGTTCGGAGCCGTGAGGGTCATAGTTATGTCGACTTTGTTGTCCTTGTCGACCTTTATTTCGTATATCAGGCCCAGGTCGTAAACGTTCACGGGAATTTCAGGATCGTAGACCTGACGGAGCGCCATTACGATGTTTGCTTCCAGGGCTGTTTTGCTAGTGTTCATTTTCTTCTTTCTGCAAAAAGGCAAGCGCATAGGCTTTTATTTTCGTTATCATTGCCACAAGCCCGTTGGCGCGGGTCGGCGAGAGATTGTCCTTGAGACCGATGCGGTCGAGGAAGGACAGGTCTGCGGCGACGATATCAGCGGGCTTCTGACCGTCGAACACCCTGATCAGCAGGGAGATGATGCCCTTGGTGATGACGGCGTCGCTGTCTGCGGTGAAATGCAGCAGGCCGTTTTCCTGCCGGCAGTCCAGCCAAACCCTCGACTGGCAGCCTTCGATGAGGTTGTCAGGAGTCTTGTCTTCCTCTGCTATCGCCGGCATCTGCTTGCCGGTCTCGATGAGGTATTCATATTTGTCGAGCCACTCGTCGAACATCGAGAATTCCTCGACAATCTGCTCTGATATTTCTTGTATAGTCATTTTTAAACGTTTATAAACGCTTATCTAAGCATTTTTATGGCCCGTCGGAGGGCTTCCATAAATATGTCGACCTCGTCGGGCGTGTTGTAGGGCATCAGCGAAGCCCGCATCATACCGTGTTCTGAATATTTCCTGATGAGCGGCTCGGCGCACATAAAGCCTGTCCGCACGGCCACGCCCATCTTGTCCATTATTTCCGCAGCGTCGGCAGGGTGTATGCCGTCGATGCAGAAGCTGAATATGCCTTTGCGGCGGGGGTTGGCAAGGCTGGGGCAGTGCAGGCCTTCGATGGTCGCGAGCCGGGCTGCCAGCAGTCTGTCGGTGGTTTCCAGATTGTCCTGCAGCGTGGCGCTGTCCTGCACTTCGCCGGCCAGCTTGAGAGCCGGGGCCAGGCAGGCTGCAGCCGCGATGTTCTGGGTTCCGGCCTCGAACTTCAGCGGCAGGGGGCCGTAGGTGGTCTTTGCGAACGTCACCCGGTCGACCATATCGCCGCCTCCCATATAGGGCGGCATCTCGTCCAGCAGCTCGCGTTTGCCGTAAAGGATTCCGATGCCGGTCGGCGCATATATCTTGTGCCCCGAGAAGGCGTAGAAATCGCAGTCAAGGCTGCCTACATCCACACGGCTGTGCACAATGCCCTGGGCTCCGTCCACAAGCACGCGGGCTCCGGCCTGGTGGGCGGCTGTTATGATTTCGTGCAGCGGATTGACAACTCCAAGCACGTTTGTGACGTGGGCTACGGCCACCAGCTTCACCTCGCGCTCGAGCAGTTTGCGGAAAGCGTCCATATCGAGGCTTCCGTCTTCGCTCACCGGAGCCACGAGCAGCTCGGTGCCGTACATCTCGCAGGCCAGCTGCCAGGGCACCAGGTTGGAGTGGTGTTCTGCCTCAGAGATGAGGATGCGGTCGCCCTTGCGCAGGAAACGGCGGGTGAAGCAGCTTGCCACCAGGTTGATGGCTGCCGTAGTGCCGCTGGTGAAGATCACTTGCTCGGCGGCGGGGGCTCCGATGAAGGCGGCGGCAGCTTCGCGGCCCTGCTGGTACAATTCGGTAGCATCCAGGGCAAGACGGTGCACTGCGCGGTGGACGTTCGCACAGCTGCCCGCCGTCATCCTCTCCTGCAGCTCGATGACGCAATCCGGCCTCTGGCTTGTGGCTGCATTGTCGAAATAGACCAGCGGCTTGCCGTATACCTGCTGTGATAGGGCAGGGAAACGATTGCGGAAATCAACTACCAATTTGTCCATTTTTCGAAATACCCCTTAAGGTATAATCGGCAAAAATAATATATTTTTGTATTAGTTAATATTTAAGCGCTTATGTATGACTACATAAAAGGCCGTCTGGAGGAATTGAACCCTGCCCAGGCGGTCGTTGAGGCTGGCGGCTTCGGCTACCGCATCCTCATCAGCCTGCAGACCTATTCGGCTCTCGAAAGCAAGCTTGGCAGCGAGGTCAAGCTGTTTCTCTATCACTATCTGCGCGAAGACGACGAAGGCTTTTTCGGCTTCGGCACCAAGGACGAAAGGAGCCTGTTCGAACTGCTCATATCAGTGAGCGGGATAGGCCCCGCCACTGCGCGGATGGTGCTCTCGTCGATGACCAGCGACGAACTCAGCGCGGCGATCGTGGCGGAAGACATCAACAAGATCAAGAGCATCAAGGGCATAGGTCTCAAGAGCGCCCAGAGGCTGGTGCTGGAGCTCAAGGACAAGATTGTCAAGGGCGGCGGCAAGGATGCGGGCTTCATAGGTGCCTCTGCAGGCAATCCAAACCGCGAGGAGGCCGCGACTGCCCTCGTGCTGCTCGGATTCCCGAAGGCAGCGGTCGAAAAAGCTCTCGACAGGCTCGTCAAGGACGGAAAGGACACTTCATTGGAGGACCTTATCAAACAAGCATTGAAAATACTTTGATATTATAGTAAAATTTGTTATATTTGCCGGGTACAAGAATAATTGCGTAATGAACATTCCTGAGACACTGAAATACACCAAGGACCACGAGTGGGTCGCCCTCGACGGCGATGTAGCTACTGTAGGTATTACCGATTTCGCCCAGAGCGAGCTCGGTGACATCGTTTTCGTAGATATCCCCACGGTCGGCGAGACTCTCGCGCAGGGTGAAAAATTCGGTGACATAGAGGCTGTAAAGACAGTTGCGGAGGCTTATATGCCGATGAGCGGCGAGGTGCTGGAGCAGAACGAAGAGCTGGACGGCGCTCCCGAACTGGTGAACAGCGATCCCTATGGTCAGGGATGGATGATCAAGATCAAATGTTCCGACCTGTCGGAATTTGATAAGCTTCTGAGTGCTGACCAGTACAAGGAAATAATCTGATTTTTAAAAATGTGATGTGTGTGTAAGGTCGCTCCCCACCAACCGGAGCGACCTTTTCATTTATTGCTATATTTGTACTGCAAACCAACGTACGCCAGTATGAAAAAATATTTTTTCCTCGTAGCGACAGCTATTCTTGCTATGTCTTGCAATAATGTGAATTATAAGCTTGCGGCCGTGGACCAGCCCCTGGCTACAGCCGCCACAGACAAAATTGTAAACGCTCTTTATGAGAAGATGACTCAGGATGAGCGCATCGCCCAGCTCTACGGCATCCGTCCGGGCGAGCTTATGGGCCCCGACGGCCATCTCGACCCCGCGCTCTGCGAGCAGAAGATCCCTGCAGGCGTCGGCCATATCTGCCAGTACGGCAGCGGCGAGGTGCGTGACCCCGAGAACCTTCGCGATATGGTGGCTGAGATCCAGCAGTGGCTGATGAGCAGCACTCCCAGCGGCATCCCCGCCCTCTTCCACGACGAGGTCATCAGCGGCATCGCGACTAAAGGTGCAACGGCATATCCCCAGCAGATCTGCTATGCCGGCTCCTGGAATCCGGCCCTTGTGGAGCTGAAGACCCGCCAGACTGCGGCTGATATGCGCAAGATCGGCGGCTTTCTGGCCCTGTCACCTATGCTTGACGTGGTCCGTGACCCTACCTTCAACCGTCTTGAAGAAGGTTTCGGCGAGGATGCTTACCTGACGGCCCGCCTGGGCGTCGCTTTCGTGCAGGGACTGCAGTATGGCGGTCTTGCGAACGGAGTGGCGACGACCAGCAAGCACTACCTCGGCTACGGCGGAGGCGGCAACAGCGAGCAGAAGGAGCTGATGGAGGAAATCCTGATGCCGCACGAGGCGGTGATAAGGATTGCCGGCAGCAAGTCTGTAATGACCGGCTACCACGCAGTGCACGGCGTCAACTGTGTTGCCAATAAAGAGATAATGGGCGACATCCTGCGTGATTACGTCGGCTTCGACGGTATGTTCGTCAGCGACTACAGCGCAGTGAACCAGATTCCGCTGGACCGCGGCGACTATGTAGGCAAGGCGGCTGCGGCGATCAACGCAGGCACCGAAGTGGAGTTCTCCGAGGGAACCTGTTTCTCCCATCTTCAGGAAGCCATCGACCGCGGGCTTGTCAGCCAGGAAACCTTGGAGAAGGCTGTCAAGAGAGTGCTGACGATGAAGGCACGCACCGGAATGCTCGACAAGGAGCCGAAGCTCTACGAGGAAGGACGCATCGTGTTCGACACCGCAGAGGAGCGTCAGACAGCATACGATATGGCCGCGCAGTCTGTCGTGCTGCTCAAGAACGACGGCGTGCTGCCGCTGAAGAAAGATGTCAAGGTGGCGCTTGTGGGCCCGAATGCCAATTCGCACTGGGCTATGCTCGGCGACTATACCTACCACAGTATGAAATATTTCTGGAACAGGGTGGACATCGACCCTGTGAATCCTGACATCATAACGCTGCTCGCGGGTCTGCAGAGCAAGCTGCCCGCAGGTATGAGCCTGACTTACAACCGTGGCTGCGACTGGGTGAGCGACACCAATCTGGCCGGCAATGCAGCCGGAGACTCAAGGGCTGCCGCATCGCTGCGTTACTTTATGCGTCGCCGCGTGACCAGTCCGGATGAGACTGATATGGCCAAGGCTCTTGCCGCCGCTGCGCAGAGCGATGTGATCGTGGCTGCTATGGGTGAGAACGTGCTGCTGTGCGGAGAGAACCGCGACCGCGGCGGCATCCGTCTGCCCGGCGACCAGGAGGCCTTCGTGGAGGCTCTTGTGGCTACCGGCAAGCCGGTGGTGCTGGTGATGTTCGGCGGTCGCGCGCAGGTCATCGGCTCTCTCAAGGACAAGTGCGCCGCCATCATCCAGGCCTGGTATCCGGGTGAGGAGGGCGGCAATGCCGTGGCAGACATCCTGCTCGGCAATGTCAATCCTTCCGGCAAGCTGACCGTCAGCTATCCGGCAGTGGAAGGCACCGGGGCGCTCTGCTACAATTATTCTTGCGAGCAGAATCCGGACGTGGCCTGGCCCTTCGGCTTCGGCCTCAGCTACACCCGCTTCGAATATTCGAATCTCAAGGTGACGCAGAAAGCGTCTACCGGCGCAAAGGCCATCAAGATCAGCTTCGATGTGCGCAACGCCGGCGACGTGGACGGCGACGAAGTGGTGCAGCTCTATGTTTCTCCGACCGACAAGTCGCAGGCACTCAAGCCCATCCAGCTCAAGGGCTTCGAGCGTATCAGCCTGCGCAGCGGCGAGACGAAGACAGTGGAGATGGTGATGTCGCCCCAGGCCTTCGGCCATTTCGACGACTGGCACTGGACCATCGCGCCGGGCGAGTACTTAGTCAAGGTGGGCGCTTCTTCGATGGACATCCGTCTCGAGGCTCCTGTAGTGCTGACAGGCAAGGAGAAAACAATGCGTATAAGAACAGTTTATTTCACAGAAACCATCTGATATGAAACGATTATTAGCAATTATACTGGCAAGTATGCTGTCGGTGACGGCATTTGCCCAGAGCATATCTTCTAAATACATTCCCGACAAGAGCAAGCCGGTGCTGGTGGTGTTCACTGCCGACTGGTGCGCTCCGTGCCAGGCGATGAAGCAGAATGTTTTCAGCATCGACTCCGTGGCTGCGGCGATGAACGGCTACAATGTGCTTATGGTGGATGTGGACTCTCCGATTGGAGCTACATACCAGGAGCGCTTCTGCCGCAAGGAGGTTCAGATTCCATATTTCGTGATTCTGGACCGTGCCGGCGCGGTGAAAGGCCGTCATCTGGGAGCAATGCAGGCCGATGATTTTATGAGGTTCCTGAGCGAAAGCGGGACCCTGCAGTTCAGTGCCGTTTCGGGCGGCCCGGTAAAGTATGTGAACGTGCCTGACCGCGAGGCTTTCGACAAGGGCTGGGAGTTTGAGGCCGGCGCAGGAGCAGCACTGGTGACTACCTCCGAAGACAAGGGATTCAAGCCGGGTGCAGTCGTTACTGGCGCGGCAAGGTACCGCAAGAGCCGCCTGGTGGCGTTCAGGATGGGAGCGGACGTGCTCTTCGCTCCTGGCGCCGTCGATTATATGCCGGGCATCAGCGTCGCAGTGCCGGTGGACCTCGAGCTTTACCTGCTGGATCCGGCGTATCTGTCGCTGGGCGCTTTCTGGGCTATGCACAATACAAAGAAGGTCAAGATGGCGAATGATGCGGGAGTCCGCGTGGGTGCCGGTTACAAGTTCGGCGCCTTCGACGTCAGCTTCCACTACAACGTCGGTGTGCTTAACCTCCACAAGGGCGACATCGTCAACCGCGTGTCAACCAGCGCACTGACCCTCACGGTAGCCTACTGCTTCTAATATTTTTTGCGCAAAAGGATTATTTGCCTATCTTTGCAATCCCCCTCGTGGGAATCCGCGATTTGAGGGTGTTTGGTGAGGTGGGTGAGTGGCTGAAACCACCAGTTTGCTAAACTGACGTACGGGTTTACCGTACCGGGGGTTCGAATCCCCCCCTCACCGCAAAAAAGAATGCAGCTGGTCGCATTTGCGACCGGCTGTTTTTGGTTTTCATCCCGTCGAAAGCTAGCTTTTACTCCGATATTTTGCAAAACGATAATTCGGAGCTATCTTTGCGCTCAGTCCGGGATGTGGCGCAGTTGGTTAGCGTACTTGGTTTGGGACCAAGGGGTCCTCCGTTCGAGTCGGAGTATCCCGACACAAAAAAAGGCTGATTCATCATCAGCCTTTTTCTGTATCCGGAGCCTTAAGGGCTACTTCTTCGCGATATTCTCGCGCATCTCAGTGTCGGCCTGGATGTTCTTGAACTTGTAGTAGTCCATAATGCCGAGATTGCCGTTGCGGAAAGCTTCGGCCATTGCCAGCGGCACTTCGGCTTCGGCCTGGATCACCTTGGCGCGGGCTTCCTGAGCCTTCGCCTTCATCTCCTGCTCCTGGGCGACAGCCATCGCACGGCGCTCCTCTGCGCGGGCCTGGGCGATGTTCTTGTCTGCGTTGGCCTGGTCCATCTGGAGCACGGCGCCGATGTTCTTGCCGACGTCAACGTCAGCGATATCGATGGAGAGGATCTCGAAGGCGGTGCCTGCATCGAGGCCCTTCTCGAGCACTACCTTGGAAATGCTGTCGGGGTTCTCGAGCACTTCCTTGTGGCTCTCGGCGCTACCGATTGACGACACGATACCTTCGCCGACACGGGCCAGGATGGTCTCCTCGCCGGCACCGCCGACCAGCTGCTTGATGTTGGTGCGCACAGTCACGCGGGCCTTGGCGATGAGCTGGATACCGTCCTTTGCGACAGCCGAAACGGGCGGAGTGTTGATGACTTTGGGGTTCACCGACATCTGCACGGCCTCGAATACGTCACGGCCGGCCAGGTCGATGGCGGCAGCCATCTTGAAATCTAGGGAGATGTTGGCCTTGTCGGCTGAAATCAGCGCGTTCACGACCTTCGGCACGTTACCCTTGGCCAGGTAGTGGGCCTCGAGTTCGTTGGCGTTCAGCTTCAGGCCGGCCTTGGTGCCGGTGATCATAGCCATTACTATGACTCCCGGAGGGACCTTGCGCCAGCGCATCAGGATGAGTTGGATGAGAGAAATCTTGACTCCGGAGATCAAGGCCTGGAACCACATAGTCACAGGGAACAGCCAGAGCAGGAACAACAGGCCTACAAAGCCTATCGCAATCCAGATGAAAATAGATGTCATTGTCTATGGTTTGTTATTGATTATTCTTCTTTACAAAGCTTGACGAAGATTTTCTCCTCTTCGATCTGTGAAACGACCACCTTGCTGCGGGCCTCGATCAGGCCGTCGAGCGAGTGGACTTCAGCTTCCTCGCCGTTGTCGAAGCGGACGCGGCCCATAGGGTTGAGGCGGGTCGTGGTGGAGCCCTTCATTCCGGCCGAGATGCCTTTGTCGAGAGGGCGCTGGTCCACGGAAGCCTTGATTTCGGTGTTGAGGGTGGCCTTCTTCCACGTCTTGGAGCGGAGTATCCACACCATAAAGGCGGCAGCCACGGCCACGCTGATGATGACGGTGAGGATGCCACCGGTATTACCGAAATTCACGAAGCCGAAGTAGCAGGCCGCCGCGAGAGAAAGCACTCCCAGAATGCCGGTGAAAAAGAAGCCGGGGAGCAGCAGGGTCTCGACGAGCAGCAGGATAAGTCCGAGCAGAATCAGTAAAATAATGGGTCCCATATCTTGTTATTTAATAATATCGGTAGAAATGCCTTTGGCGCCGGCCTCACGGAGCTTCGCGGCCAGGCTTTCGGCCTCGGCGCGGCTGTCGAAGGGCGCTATGTAGTATATGACCTTGCCTTCATCCGAGGTGCGGCGGGCGATGTCCTTGCTGCTGGCAGCGCGGATCACCTGCATAATGTCGGCAGGGATGCCGCCAGGGTATTCGCTGAATACGACCTGGTATTTGTCGGTGCCGGCGGCCTCGGCCTTGCGGGCATTGACCACGCTCATACTCTTGCCGTTACGGAAGGCCACCACAAAGGCAGAGCTGTAGTATTTCTTGACGTTGGGCAGGGCTTTCTGGGCGTCGGCATACCTTGAGAACTTGCCCACGCAGTAGACGTATTTGCCGTTGGACTGTTTCTTCTCGAAGACTGGGCTGAAGCCGTGAAGCTGCCTCGGAGCAACCTTGCCGCTGCCCGCGAGAATCTGTATCTGATAGATCAGCCCCTCGTTGAGGACTTCGTTGTCGGCAATGACAGCCTGGTCAAGCACTTTGAAGGTATAGTCGAACTCCTCCTCGGGCTCCTCGAACACTGCGTTGAGGTAGGCCGGAGCCATAAGGCGGACGAATTCATAGTCGGGGAGCTGCACTTGCTCGTCCTCGGTCTGCTGCGGAGCCTGGGTGAAGCTGCTGCGGTCGATTTCGACACCCTTCAGTATGCACTCCATCTCAACGGCCTGCACGGCTTCCGAAGCAGTGCGGAGCTGCTGCTGCTTTTCGAACATAGTCTGTTCTGCCGCGGCCAGGTTGCGCTGCAGCAGGCCCCGGTCGGCGTCGTCAGTGGCTGCGGAGATGCGGCCTTGCAGTTCGAGCTGCCTGAGGGTGAGCTCCTCCAGATCCTTCTTGAGAGTGTTGTATGCGGTCATTGCTTCGGCGTAGCGGCGCTGCAGCGGGTCGTCGTAGCTCTGCTGCTCTTCAGCGGCGGAAGGCTGCCCTCCCTGCGGCTTGCTGACCTGCAGGGCTGCAATCTTTCGGGCCTCGGCGGCCGATACGGAAGATTTCATAGGAGCATTCTTGAACTGAAGGACGTATATTGTGACCGAGTCGGCACCGCAGCTGCGGTTGCTGGCCAGGATCGAGAAGTTGCCGTCGGGAGTGTCGCTGTACAGGAAATCATCGCCTACCGAAGAGAAGGGGAAGCCCAGGTTCTGAGGCTCGCCCCAGGACTTGGTGGCCTCGTCCCACTCGCACACGAACAGGTCGTAGCCGCCCATACCGAAAAGGCCTTTCGAAGAGTAGTAGAGCTTCTTGCCGTCATAAGAGACGACCGGCATCACTTCATCCCCGGTGGACATATGGCTCTCGCCGAGGAGAACCGGAGTGCTCCAGAGATTGTCCTGGACGCGGGTTGAGGTGTAGATGTCGCTCTGCCCGCCGTTGTCGCGCTCGAAGAACATCCTGTCCAGCGAAGGGCTGAATGCCGCGACGGTGCCGTCGGCCATCCTTGCCCAGCGTTCGGCAGGGATATGTTTATAATATAGGAAGAAATTGTTGGCAGGGACGGTCTTGGAAGCTACGACCACAGGCTTGCAGGCGAACGACAGCATACCCAGCCCGTTGTCGCACTGTGTCATCTTCTCGACCATACGGTTGCGGAAGGCCGCGTCGCTGCTGGCCTCATAGGCCTGGCGGTAAAGCTGGCTGGCCGCTGCGAAGTCATATTCGCGGAGCTTAGAATCGGCCTGACGTTCAAGGACGGCAGAGGTTTGCGCCGCGCAAGTCAGGCTGGCCGCAAGCAAAAATAACAGAAGTGTATGTACTTTATTAACAATCATAGAGCCTTCCGGAACAAACAAAATTACGAAATACTTTAAATATTAGGAAAAAATACTATTTTTGCAGACTATTTTCGATGAAGGAAAATTGTTAATAAATTATTATATTTCAAATTATGCAAAGTAAAGGCGCCATTCGTTTAGTGGCAATTCTGATTGCTCTTGCATGTCTGTTCCAGCTTTCATTCACTCTGGTAACTGTCCTGCAAGAGAAAAAGGCTGCAAAGTACGCCGACCAAGTAGTCAGCTCAGTACAGCAAGAGCCTTCATTCAGCGCAGTTTCTGATATGGACAAAGCGTTCTATCTCGACTCTGTCCGCACAGCTGCCAACAACACTTATCTTGACTCGATATCAACCGAAAAAGTATATTTCGGTTATACTTACAAGAACGTCAAGGAGAAAGAAATCAACCTCGGTCTGGACCTCAAAGGCGGTATGAACGTGATGCTTCAGCTCGACCTTGCTGAGCTGATCCGCAACTGCGCACGTGAGAAGACCACCGACCAGTTCAAGCAGGCTCTCGCTCTCGCAAGCGAAAGGGCTGCCACCGACCACACCGACTACATCACCCTCTTCGCACAGGCGTGGGATGAGGTAGCTCCCGGTCAGAGGCTTTCTTTCGACATCGACCTTGACAAGCTCAACGGCGAGATCAAGAACAAATCAAGAGCAACCAACGAAGATATCATCGACCTCCTCAAGCAGGAAGCTACGAGTGCTATCGACAACTCATACAATGTAGTCGAGCGCCGTATCAACCAGTTCGGTGTTTCTCAGCCCAACATCCAGAAGATAGCAAGCACGGGTCGTATCCTCGTCGAGCTTCCTGGTGTGAAGGAGCCTGAGCGTGTGCGCAAACTCCTCCAGGGTACCGCATCCCTCGAGTTCTGGCACACCTATACATATAACGAGATCCTCCCCTATCTTCAGGAGGTGAACGACGCAGAGCGCGAAAGGATCTCTTCTCTGAAAGCTGAAGGTGAAGCCCAGGGTGCAGCTGTCGATTCAATCGCAGCAGCTCTCGGCCAGAACGCCTCAAACGATGCTTTCGCAGAGAGCAGCCCTCTGTTCTCGAAGCTCCAGAGCCTCGGCAGCAACACTGCCTGCCTCGGTCTCGTGCACTATCGCGATACCGCTGAAGTCGGCCGTATGATCCGTGAAAGCCGCGTGGCCTTCCCGAACGATTTCGTTCCTGCCTGGTCATTCAAACCCAGCCAGTACGCATCGACTCCCGTATATTATGAGCTCGTTGCTTTGAAGAGCACAGCCGGCAAGGGCGCTGTCCTCGACGGCGGCGTGATCACTTCAGCCCGCGTGAACTACAACCAGATCAGCGGCAGCGCTGAGGTAAGTATGACTATGAACAGCACCGGTTCAGCACGCTGGGAAGTGATTACCGAGCAGAGCATCGGTCGTCAGATCGCCATCGTGATGGACGGAAGTGTCTATTCATATCCTAACGTACAGAACAAGATCAGCGGCGGTAGCAGCCAGATCACCGGTAACTTCACTCAGGAAGAGGCCGACGACCTTGCCACCGTCCTCAAGTCAGGTAAGCTCAACACCCCTGCCCGCATCGTTCAGGAGCAGGTTGTAGGTCCGTCACTCGGTAGCGCTTCTATCCGTGCCGGTATGCTTTCATTCCTGATCGCATTCTGCCTCGTGCTTATCTACATCCTCATCTGGTACCGCAAGGCCGGTCTCGCAGCCGATATCGCCCTGCTGTGCAACGTTCTCTTCCTGTTCGGTACCCTGGTATCGTTCGGCGCCGTGCTTACCCTCCCCGGTATCGCCGGTCTCGTGCTGACTATGGGTATGGCCGTGGATGCGAACGTCATCATCTATGAGCGTATCAAAGAGGAACTCCGCGCCGGCAAGGCCCTGCGTCTTGCAATCAGCGACGGTTATAAGAATGCATACTCAGCCATCATCGACGGTCAGGTGACCACCTTCCTTACCGGTGTCATCCTGTACATCTTCGGCAGCGGTTCAGTCAAAGGTTTCGCAGCCGTGCTGGTTATCGGTATCATCACTTCAGTCTTCACTTCAATCTTCATCACCAGGCTGATTTTCGAAGGCTGGCTGAAGAGAGGCAAAGACATTACTTTCGACTCACCTGCTACCAGGAACTTCCTCCAGAACACCAAGATCGACTTCATCGGCAAGAAGAAGATATCTTACATCGTATCCGGCGTTCTCTGCCTTATCTGCATCGTATCGTTCTTCACCAAGGGCTTCAGCCTCGGCGTTGATTTCAGCGGCGGCCGTACCTACGTAGTTCGTTTCGACACTCCTGTTACAGCTGAGGAAGTGCGTGCAGCTACCATCGACGAGTTCGGTGAGTCTGCAGAGGTTAAGCAGTTCGGTGGTGCCTCACAGATGAGGATCACAACCAAATACAAAGTTGACGACCAGACCCAGGAGACTGACAAAGAGATCGAGGGTATGCTTTACAACGCTCTCAGCAAGTTCTTCGCAACTCCGATGACTCTCGACCAGTTCACTTCTACCCTGGAGAACCCGAACGGTATCGTTTCATCCGACCGCGTGGATGCTTCCATCGCGAGCGAGATGCAGCGTGACGCCGTGATTGCGGTGATCCTCGCGCTGATTGTAATCTTCGCTTACATCGCAATCCGTTTCAAAGGCTGGACCTGGGGTCTCGGCGGTGTGTCATCACTTGTACACAACACCATCATCCTCGTCGGCTTCTATTCACTCTTCTCAGGAATCCTTCCGTTTACCCTCGACGTCGACCAGCAGTTCATCGCTGCAGTGCTGACCATCATCGGTTACTCTATCAACGATAACGTGGTGATCTTCGACCGTATCCGTGAACACAGGATGCTCTATCCGAAACGTGACCTTAAAGAGACTGTGAACGGTGCGTTGAACGCAACTCTGAGCCGTACGGTGAACACCTCACTGACCACCCTCGTCGTTTTGATCGCAATCGCAATCTTCGGCGGTGAGTCAATCCGCGGTTTCTCAGTCGCTCTGGCCCTCGGCGTTATCGTAGGTACCTACGCATCAATCTTCATCGGTACCCCGATTATGTACGACCTCAACCAGAAGAGACTTGCAAAACAGGCTGCTGCTGCCACCAAGAAGTAACAGCAACTGCATATTGAACAGAGCGCCGGAGGTCGATTCGATCCCGGCGCTTTTTTAACAGAAAAGATATGAAAACACTCAGATATTCGATCGTCCTCGCAGCGCTTGCCCTGACGCTGACCTCGTGTCGGGGGAAGGAAGACATCATTCCCGACACCCTGCCGGGCTATCTCGATTTCTATTTCTTGCAGGCAAGTTTCAAGGATGCCGACGGCAACGACCTCGTGATGCCTCTCGGCGAAGAGTATTACATTTCGGACAAGAGCAGCACCGTCTACCGCGGGGAAGTCAATCCCGAGCATTACAGCCTCGATATAACCACTTTTTCGGGCGGTCTGGATGACAAGCCTGTCTACTTTGCTTCGAAATATGACGCCCAGCACAATCTGTTGAAGACCGGTCACGACGGAAAATACATCGGTGAGGGCACGTGGTACCTGGGCAGCACCTTGGTATGCGGCTCAGCCGTCACCAGGCAGTCTCTGCAGGAGACCATCAAATACAAGTTCAAATGTCCTATGGTCTTCAGCGACGATTACGTCCACGAGATAATCACCTGGTGGGAAGAAGACGTGCAGCAAGGCGAGTATACCCGCTATCCCAAGTGCGTCAAGGCCACGATCGACGGCAAGGAAGTCACCCCCGCAAAAGGTCTCATCTACTTCAAGCAGACAGACAGCCCCTTCAACGCCTATTTCCTGGACATAGTCCTCTAGCCGGGACGGGTTTAAGCGAAAGCAAACAAAAAAGACTGGCCGCAAGCGTGGTCAGTCTTTTTTTGTATTATAGCGGATGAATTACATCATCGGGCCCTGCATCGGGGGAGTGGGCGGAACGGGCTCGGGGATGTCGGCGATCACGCACTCGGTGGTGAGGAACATACCGGCCACTGAAGCGGCGTTCTGGAGGGCGATACGTGCCACCTTGGTAGGATCGATGACACCGGCCTCGAAGAGGTTCTCATACTTGTCAGTGCGGGCGTTGTAACCGAAGTCACCTTTGCCTTCCTTGATCTTCTGGACTACTACGCTGCCCTCTACACCGGCGTTCTCTACGATGGTGCGGAGCGGAGCTTCGATGGCGCGGGCCACGATGTTGATACCGGTCTGCTCGTCCTCGTTGTCGCCTTTGAGCTTCTTGAGAGCTTCGGTAGCGCGGATGTAAGCAACTCCGCCGCCCGGGACGATACCTTCTTCAACAGCAGCACGTGTAGCGCTCAGGGCGTCTTCCACGCGGTCCTTCTTCTCTTTCATTTCAATCTCGCTGGCTGCACCTACATAGAGGACTGCAACACCGCCGGCGAGCTTGCCGAGACGCTCCTGGAGTTTCTCGCGGTCATAGTCGCTGGTGGTAGTCTCGATCTGCTTGCGGATTGAAACGATGCGGTTGTGGATCTCTTCCTTGTCGCCGCAGCCGTTCACGATGGTAGTGTTGTCCTTGGTGATGACAACCTTCTCGGCCTGGCCGAGCATATCCATAGTGGCGTTCTCGAGGGTGAAACCACGCTCCTCGGAGATAACCTTGCCGCCGGTGAGGATGGCGATATCTTCCATAATGGCTTTACGACGGTCGCCGAAGCCCGGAGATTTGACTGCAGCAACTTTGATGGTGCCGCGGATCTTGTTCACTACGAGGGTGGTCAGCGCTTCGCCGTCAACATCCTCGGCGATGATGAACAGAGTCTTGCCTTCACGTGCGATGGGCTCGAGGATAGGCATAAGGTCCTTCATCGTAGAGATCTTCTTCTCTGAAAGCAGGATGTAAGGATTGTCGAGGACAGCCTCCATCTTGTCAGGCTCAGTCATAAAGTAAGCTGAGATATAGCCGCGGTCGAACTGCATACCTTCAACGACCTTGACCTCGGTGTCAGTGCCTTTGGCTTCCTCAACGGTGATCACGCCGTCGTTCTGGACTTTCTCCATAGCCTCGGCGATGAGCTTGCCGATGAAGTTGTCGTTGTTGGCTGAGATAGTGCCGACCTGCTCGATCTTGGAGTAGTCGTGGCCGACGGTCTGGCTCTGTTTCTTGAGGTTCTCTACGACAGCCTCGACAGCCTTGTCGATACCGCGTTTGAGGTCCATAGGGTTGGCGCCTGCGGTAACGTTCTTCAGACCTACGTCAAGGATTGCCTGTGCAAGCACTGTAGCGGTAGTGGTACCGTCACCGGCCTGGTCGTTGGTCTTGGCTGCTACTTCCTTCACCATCTGCGCGCCCATATTCTGGAAACGGTCTTCCAGCTCAACTTCCTTGGCTACGGTAACACCGTCCTTGGTCACCTGGGGAGCGCCATATTTCTTGTCGATGACAACATTGCGGCCTTTGGGACCGAGGGTCACCTTCACCGCATTCGCCAGTTCGTCTGCACCTTCCTTCATCAGGTTGCGTGCATCGATGTCAAATTTGATCTCTTTTGCCATTTTATTATACGTTTTTAAATGTTAACAAACGATTGCAACGACGTCGCTCTGACGCATAATCAGATAGCTCTTGCCGTCTGCAGAAATTTCAGTGCCTGCGTACTTGCCGTAAAGAACGGTGTCACCCACCTTGACCTCCATAGGTTCATCCTTGGTGCCGTTGCCGACTGCAACGACTTTACCCTCCTGGGGTTTCTCTTTTGCGGTGTCAGGGATATACAATCCGCTCGCTGTCTTGGTCATCGCTTCTTTGGGCTCGACCAGCACTCTGTCTGCTAAAGGTTTAATGTTCATAGTAGTAGTATTTAATTATTTATTTGTTTGTTTTTTCCGATGCCGGCATACGGCAAATCGAGTGCCACCCGGCACAATACTGACAAATTGACATTACTTGATGCCACTTTTCACCGGCAGCTGTGCCATTATTGCACCTATGGCGGCTACGATCACGAAAACCAGCGTCACGTCACCCCACTGCACCTTCACGGGATAGGCGTCAACCACGAAGTTGCCGGGCAGCTTGACCAGGCCGTAGCGGGCCTGCAGGAAGCACACCAGCAGCCCGACGGCAATGCCTACGACAATGCCGAGCAGCGATATCATCCAGCCTTCAAGCCGGAAGATGCGGCGTATGCGCTGCTTCGTGGCTCCCATCGACTTGAGCACTTCTATGTCCTCCTTCTTGTCGATTATGAGCATCGACAGCGAGCCCAGAGCATTGCAGGAGATGATGAGCATCACGAACACAAGTATGAAATAGACCGCGAGCTTTTCGTACCTCATCACCTTGTAGAGGCTCTCGTTCTGCTGGTAGCGGTTGCGTACGACATAGTCGTCGCCAAGGGCCTTCGCTATGCTTTTCTGGACTGAGGAGGAGACTATGCCGTCGGATGTGAGGACCTGCGGCACGAAGCGCAGCTCCACGCTGCTGATCTCGTCGTGGCCGGTGAGACTTCCGAGCACTTCGCGGGGCATAAAGACATATTTGCCGTCGAAATTTTCATCGACGGATATTGTTCCGGCCGGGAAGATTTTCTCCGTCCTGAGTATCGAAGCCGGATTGAAGATGTTGAGGGTGTCGGTGGTCGAAGGATAAATGGCCGACACAGGCGTCAGGAAGCGTATGTTGACTCCCAGCTGGCCTGAAATCTTGGCAGCCAGTACCATCCGCGGCGAGCCGCCCTCCCACACGGCGAATTCACCGCTGGTCATATAACCGTCGAGGCCGGAGGCACGGCCGTAGAGGCTGTCCACCCCCCTCGCGGTCACAACCGTGTGGTTGTCGCCGTACATCAGGAACACATTCTCTTCGAGTATCTCGCTGTAGCTGGCGATGGCAGCGTCGCTGCGCAGCGCGTCGAAAGCCGCCGTGCCGGTGGAGAAGGTCTTGCCACGGGCGGGAGTAATCAGCAGGTCGGGGCTGGTCGAGTCGTAGAGATCCTTGACCAGGGTGTCGAAGCCGTTGTAGATAGACAGGATTATCACAAGCGCAGCGCAGCCTATCGCTATGCCTGCCGCAGAAATGATCGAGATAATGTTTATGACATTATGCGACTTGCGTGCGAACAGGTAGCGCTTCGCTATGAAGAAATCCGGCTTCATAGGGTGCTACATCTTGAGCAACTCGTCGATATGCTCCACGTAGTCCAGAGAGTCGTCTACATAGAAAGTCAGCTCCGGAACGATGCGCAGCTGCTTGGCGACGCGGCGTCCGAGCTCTCCGCGCAGCGAAGATGACATCTGTTCTATGGTCTGCATCACGCCCTGCGTCTTGGACGACGGGAAAATGCTCAGATATACTTTAGCTACCGCCAGGTCGGAGCTTATCTTGACTCCGCTGACTGTCACCAGCGCGCCGTCGAAGGCAGCCATTCCGCGGCCGCGGATGATTTCCGCCATATCGCGCTTTATCTGGCCGGCAACCTTCAGCTGCCTGGTACTTTCATTGCCTTCCATAGTTGTGGACTATTCGAATTTGAGGATATAGTAGTTCTTCTTGCCTTTCTGCACGAGGATGTACTTGCCGTTGAGCAGCAGGTCAGCAGCCATCACGGCGTTGATGTCGGTGACTTTCTCCTTGTTGACGGACAGTCCGCCGCCCTGGATCATCTTGCGGCATTCACCCTTTGAAGGGAAGACGTCGGTCGAAACGGCAAGCATATCGAGGACAGGGCTGCCGAGAAGGGCTTTGTCGAGGTTGTACTGCGGCACGCCGTCGAACACGCTCAGGAAGGTGGCCTCGTCGAGATTGTGCAGCACTGCAGAGGTAGAATTGCCGAACAGCACTCCGGAAGCCTCCACTGCCTTGTCGTATTCCTGCTGGCCGTGGACCATCACAGTGATCTCGCGGGCAAGGGCCTTCTGCAGGGGACGCAGGTGCGGGGCCTGCTCCTGCTCAGCCACGAGGGCCTCGATCTGCTCCTGGTCGAGCATAGTGAATATCTTGATGTATTTCTTGGCATCCTCGTCGCTGACATTCAGCCAGAACTGGTAGAAGGTGTAGGGAGAGGTGCGGGCAGGGTCAAGCCATACGTTGCCTTTCTCGGTCTTGCCGAACTTGCCGCCGTCGGCCTTGGTGATGAGGGGGCAGGTCATAGCGAAAGCTTCGCCGCCGAGTTTGCGGCGGATGAGCTCGGTGCCGGTGGTGATGTTGCCCCACTGGTCGTTGCCGCCCATCTGCAGCTTACATCCCTCGTGTTCGTAGAGGTAGAAGAAGTCGTAGCCCTGCACCAGCTGGTATGAAAACTCTGTGAAGGACATACCTTCGCGGTCCTCACCGTTCAGGCGCTTCTTCACTGAATCCTTGCTCATCATATAGTTCACGGTGATGTGCTTGCCGATGTCGCGGATGAAATCGAGGAAACTGAAATCCTTCATCCAGTCGTAGTTGTTGACCATTATGGCGGCGTTTGAGGCGTCGCTGTCGAAGTCGAGGAAACGGGCCAGCTGCTTCTTGATGCATTCCTGGTTGTGACGCAGGGTCTCAGCGTCCAGCAGGTTGCGCTCGGCAGACTTCATCGACGGGTCGCCGATCATTCCGGTAGCTCCGCCGACCAGCGCGATGGGGCGGTGGCCGCAGTTCTGCAGGTGCTTGAGCATCATAACTCCTACGAGGTGTCCTATATGTAACGAGTCTGCCGTGGGGTCGATGCCCAGGTATGCAGACACTTGCTCTTTCATCAACAATTCTTCGGTGCCCGGCATGATGTCGTGGATCATCCCGCGCCATTGAAGTTCCTTTACAAAATTCTTCATTATGTCTGTATCGTTAAATTACAATGATTTCACTTTTTCCATCATCTGGTCGGCGAAAGCTTCCTCGCCGTAACCCTTGAGGATGCTGTTGACGTAGTAGATGTATTGCAAGTTGCTCTTGACTTTGTCTTCGCTCAGCATTCCGCTGTCGGAAGGCCAGCCCTGTCCGTAGTATTTGGTTACCTTGACGGTCTCGTCGACGAATTTGTCGGCAAGGTCCTTGGCCTTGTCCGCCTGGCCGCACTTGAAATAGAGCTCGATGATGTTGAGTATGCTGTATTCGTTGATGCTTGCCAGCATCGATATGTTGTAGGGGAAGTTCTTATACGGAAACTTTTCCATACACATTTCTATGATTTCCAGGGCCTTCTCCTGCTCACCGGCCACGAGCAGCGCCTCCGCGGCATTCACGAAATGGCTCCTGATCGGGCAGACTGCCAGGAAGGTATAGAGGTTCTGGTAGTCCACGTGGAAGTCCTTGCCGAAGGAATCGAAGCGGAAGACATTCTTGAAGCGGTCGTACATCATCTCATAGTCCATCGAATCGGCAGTTCCGAGAGCCTCGCAGTCCAGCGGGACGAGTTTGTATGCGAAACCGTCCTCACGCAGGTACTTGGCGTTGCGAAGGTTGCCCTCGCCGCTTGAGCTGATGTAGTAGATGGGCCTGTCCCAGTTGTAGTTGCAGAGCAGGTCGAGGATGATCAGATCACTCTTGTCGATGGCCGAAGCGTCGATGCGGATGTCGATGTAGTCGAGTATCTGGTCGAAGTGCTTTTCGTCCACGATGCCGTATTTCTTCACGTTCTCCTTGTTCACGGGGATGCGGATGGTCTTCGAAACGATGATGCCGTCGTTGGTGCCCTGACGGTATTTCGGATCCTTGAAGATGTCCATCACATAGCGGCCGTCAGCAGGACCCTGAAGCACGTCGGCCACCGGCACGTAATCGTTAGTTCCGTAGAGATAGTCGATCCTCGGAAGGTCGATGTCCAGCGGCTCGGATTCGTACATCTTGCATTTCATCTGGTCGATGTACCAGTCCATACCGAGCAGCGAGGTGTTCATCACGCGGATGTCGGTGCGCACTCCTTCCACTTCCTGCGCGTACCACAGAGGGAAAGTGTCGTTGTCGCCGTGGGTTATGACTATGGCGTTGGGGTCGCAGCTGTTGAGGTAGTTGTATGCTATGTCGCGAGCCGTGTAGCGGTTGCTGCGGTCGTGGTCGTCCCAGTTCTGGCAGCCCATCAGCACAGGCACTGCGAGGCAGAGGGCGCAGGCCACAGTGGCAGACACTAGGGCCTTGCCGCGGCCTTTCTCCTCATCGGGCTTGAGAACTTTGTCGAGCAGCTCCTTGAGCCACATCACCGCCAGTCCGATCCATACTGTGAAGACATAGAACGAGCCGGCGTATGCATAGTCCCTCTCGCGCACCTGATAAGGCGGCTGGTTGAGGTAGAGAATGATCGCTATGCCGAGCAGGAAGAACAGCAGGAAGTTGATCCAGCAGCCGCGGCCGTCCCTGTTGAGCTGGAAGAACAGGCCGATGATGCCCAGCAACAGCGGCAGGAAGAAGTAGTGGTTCTTCGAGCGGTTGTGGGCGATATAGTCGGGAGCGATGCTCTGGTCTCCCAGCCGTGCCTCGTCTATGAAGCCGATGCCGCTCTCCCAGTTGCCGTTGGTCACGTCGCCCGGAATCTGGCCGTGGAAGTCGTTCTGACGGCCCACGAAGTTCCAGAAGAAGTAGCGGAAGTACATATAGTTCAGCTGGTAGTCGAAGAAGAAGCCCAGGTTGTCCTTGAAATATGGCATCTTGTTGTTCTTCCACTCGCCGTTGGACATACGCACCTTGCCGGTCTTGAACTTGCCGCCGGTGTAGGTGTCGTAGAAGGCTTCGTGGGCAGGGCTCTGGGTGCTCCACATACGGGGAAATATGGTCTTGGCCCCTGACGGATATTTGCCGGACAGAGGGCTGTCGGTCTTGATGTACTTGTCACCCAGCTCGGTGTAGTAGGTGCCTTCCTTGGCCTCGATGACTGATGTGTATTGCTGGCCGTAGATGATGGGGGCGCTTCCGAACTGCTCACGGCTGAGGTAGCGGATCAGGGTGTAGGGGTTGCGGGGGTTGTACTCGTTGGTCGGAGTGCCGGCCGAAGCCCTGATGAGCACGATGGCGAAGGTGGAGTAGCCGATTATGATAGTGGTCAGCCCGAGCACTATGGTGTGCGCCAGTACCTTGTTCTGCTTTCTGAACCTGGCAAGCAGCAGGAAGCAGGCCACGAAGATCACCAGCATCATAACGGTGGTTCCGATGTTGAACGGGCAGCCGAGGGTGTTGACGAAGAAGCGGTCGACCACTGCCAGCAGCTTGGGCAGGAGCGGGACGATGCCGTACAGCACCACTGCCACCAGCACGCCGCCGAGGCAGAGTATCAGGAATGACTTCCAGAAGGTCACTTTCTCGTTCTCGTGCCTCTTGTAGTATACTATGTAGGCAATCACGGGGATTACCAGCAGGTTCAGCAGATGCACGCCGATGGAGAGGCCCGTCAGGAAGCAGATGAGGATGAGCCAGCGGTTGGCATAAGCCTCGTCGGCTTCTTCTTCCCACTTCAGGGCGGCCCAGAAGACTATGGCGGTCAGCATCGAAGACATAGCGTAAACCTCGCCTTCAACGGCGCTGAACCAGAAGGTGTCGGAGAAGCAGTATGCCAGCGCTCCCACGACTCCCGCACCCCACACGGCCACCGCATTGCCGAGGTCCATCCTGCGGCCTTTGCGCTCGATGATCCGGCGTCCGAAATGCACGATGGTCAGGTAGAGGAAGAAAATGGTGAAGCCGCTGCAAAGGGCGCTGAAGCAGTTCACTGCCGCTGCCGCGTGTTCGGGTCCTGTGAACATAGTGAACATATGGGCGAACAGCTGGAAAACAGGGTTGCCGGGAGCGTGGCCCACTTCCAGCTTGTACGACGCGGCGATGAACTCACCGCAGTCCCAGAAGCTGACTGTAGGCTCGATGGTGGCCAGGTACACGAAACTTGAAAACGCCAGAACCACTATCGCTATGATTCTGTTTATCTTGGTGAACTTGCTTTTTTCCATATCAGAAATGATTCCGTAAAACGGCAAATTTAGTAATATCTTTTTTTATACGTAACTTTGCATACCCATAAAACCCTTTTACGAAACAAGACTATGCAAGACTGGAAGGACAGACTCGGTGTCGTATACTCCACCAACCCGGATTTCAAATACGAAACCCCCGTGGAGGAGGAGGTTCAGACCTTGCCCGCAGCGCAGCAGAAGCTCATCGTGACCATCGACCGCCGCGCCCGCGCAGGCAAGCAGGTGACGCTTGTTTCGGGTTTTGTCGGGAAGGAGGAGGACCTTGCAGCCCTGGCCAAGACCCTCAAGACGAAATGCGGTGTCGGCGGCAGCGCCAAGGACGGTGAAATCCTCATCCAGGGAGACTGGAGGGACCGGGTGGTCGCGCTGCTCAAAAGCCTGGGCTACAACGCCAAAAGGGGGAACTGACGGCGGATGACAACATTCCTGCAGACACTTGATGAAGTATGGCCGGGCAGCTCAAAGATAGCCGCCTATGCCGATCCCCTCGCTGCCTCAGCCGAACCCGGCTACACCTGGCTGACGACGATACTCGTGCTTGCGGCGCTTTTGTACGGCATCTATTTCTTCCATCAGATAGTCCTTGCCTCGTCGCTTTCCCTGAAGACCTTCTTCGGCAGTAGCAACAAGCTCCAGAATATATGTGAGAACCAGACGTCGCTCGCCTCGGTCAATGCCACAAGCATAGTATGCCTGCCGGTGCTCGCGATGCTGATATATGCCAGGGACTGGTCTTCGATGAGCATACCGTACCTTTTCCTGGCCTTTGCCGCATATCTGCTGCTGAGGGTCATCGGATTCGAGATTATGGCCTGGTACAAGGGCACTAGGGGAGTCTTCGACACCATCCGCAGTTCCGGAAGGGTGACTCTCGTGGTGGCTTCGCTGCTGAGCGTCCCTGCCTTCCTGATTCCGCTCTTCTTCGGTCAGGGGACGGCGCAGTTCGCCCGCATATACTTCATAGCCGTCGTCGCGGTGTGCTTCGCTATGTACTGCATAAGGGCCTGCAAGTACCTTCTGGAGGCAGGTTTTTCTATTTTCTTCTGTTTTTTGTATCTTTGCGCACTTGAATTTTTGCCGGCAGGCTTACTGATTAGTGCAATTATTTCATTATGAGCATTGTAGACAGCAAGAAGAGGATTTTGATCTCACAACCTGCGCCCACGACGGGTTCCCCCTATACAGATCTAGTCAACAAATACGGTCTCGACATAGATTTCATTCCGTTTTTCAAGGTTGAACCTGTCAGCCTGAACGATTTCCGTTCGCAGAGGGTCAATATCCTGGACTACACGGCTATCGTCTTCAGTTCCCGCACCGCCATCGATTCATTCTTCAATCTGGCGAAGAAGATGCGCGTGACAATCCCCGAGACTATGAAGTATTTCTGCCAGTCGGAAGCCATCGCCCTCTATCTTCAGAAATACATCGTCTATCGCAAGCGCAAGATATTTTTCGGCAACGGCACTTCCGCATCGCTCGTCGACAGCATCGGCACCAAGCACAAGAACGAGAAGTTCCTCATCTCCTGCACCGATTCCCTGCGCAGCGACGTGAAGGCAATGTTTACCAATGCCAAATATGATTTCGGCAGCGCCATCCTCGTCCGTACTGTCTGCAGCGACATCAAGCAGAACGTCGACCTGTCGAAATACGGTATGGTGGTCTTCTACAGCCCTTCAGACGTGAAGTCGCTGTTCCAGAACTTCCCTGAGTTCACCCAGAAAGACCTCCTTTTCGCTACCTACGGGAAAGGCACCGCCAAGGCTGCCAAGGACGCTTCCCTGTCCATCGAGATCGAAGCTCCCACTCCCGAATCTCCTTCAATAGCTGCCGCTCTCTCAAATTATTTCGCAAAATAACCGGCAGGAGGCACGCGCTATGGCTCCGCTGTCATATCCCAAGAGCGTCAGGCTGCATCATCGCAAGGCCTTCCAGGCTCTTCTGGACAGTGGCAACACGCATTACAATGCCGTCTACAAGGTTTTCTGGAGTCTGAGCGAGGCTGATGCCGCGCAAGGCGGGACTGCCGGCTGCCGTTTTGCCGTGTCCGTGCCCAAGAGGAATTTCAAGAGGGCAGTGAAGCGCAATCTGCTCAAGCGCCGCACCCGCGAGGCCATCCGCCTCAACCGCGCCTGCCTGCCGGAAGGCTTCGCCGCCGATTTCCTGTTCTTCTACCGCCCGGCCGAAGTGCTGGACTACACCGTCATCGAGAAGGCAGTCGTCGAAACTTTCAGTGCAGTAGCCGCGAAAGTCGCCCCCTGCGACGCTCCCTCCCAGCAAACCACCCTTTCAGAGGACGAAAGCAATGAATAAGCTGCTGCTCACTGTCCGGAAAGTCTTTGCGTGGCCGGCGCTGAAGCTCATCCGCTTCTACAAGATATGCATCTCGCCGTACCTCGGCAACCACTGCCGCTACACCCCCACCTGCAGCCAGTATGCCTACGAAGCCATCAGCAAGTACGGCATCTTCAAGGGCGGCTGGCTTGCCCTGCGCCGCCTCCTCCGCTGTCACCCCTGGGGCGGCAGCGGCTACGACCCCGTGCCTTGACAATCGCTTGCGGCCAGTCTTTTTTGTTTGCTTTCGCCCAAACCCAACTTTCACGGATTTTTCGGACATGCCTTGCAGTGCATTGTGGGGCACATTGGATAAATCCGTGGCACGAAATCGTGCCACGGATTTGCGACGGACCCTCTGGAGGTGCCTGCAGAGGAGGTAGCGCCAATCCGTGAAAGTTGGGTTTGGGGCAGCAAGGTCATCCGGCGATATGTTTTGCGTCGACACGGCACAAAAAAAAGACTGACCACGCTTGCGGCCAGTCTTTTTTGTTATACCCTTCAGGAATTAGAAGGTGTATTTGATGCCGAGGTTGGCGTCAGTGTAGCCGAAGCCAGCGTTGAATCCGCTGTGGAATGACATGTACAGACCAGGGTTGTAGTCGATAGAGATTGCGAAAGGAATCTTGCTGAAAGCATACTCGAAACCTATGTTACCGTATGCACATGCAAGAAAATAAGTTTTCTGAGAGAAAGTAGCACCTACGCCTGCACCAAGGCCATAGAAGAACTGGAAACCGCCGGCGATAGGAACGTTCCAATCAAAAGTATCAGATACGTAGAGGCTGAAGACATTGCTGTTCAGATACAGGTTTGCTTTATAGTCAAAGAAATTAGACGGGCCTGTGAACTGTTTGTAAGTAATACCGACATTACCGGGATAACCACCTTCAAGACCGAAGGCAGCCTTGTAGGGCTGAGCCTGTGCAACAGTCAGAGACAAAAACAATACAGAGATTGCAATAATAAGTTTCTTCATTGTTTTTTGGGTTTAGTTAATTAATTTCGACGGCAAATATAGCAATTTTTTATTACCCGGTTAATTCCTGTCTGATATGACCCGACGCAGCATACTCGTCATAGCTTTGTTAGCAGCACTTGCAGCTCCTTCCTGCAAGGAAAAGATCGGTCCCCAGCCTTTCCCTATGCCCAAGGTTCCCTCAATGATCTCGACGGGACAGGAATATGCCAACTATATGGTATCGCATTTCTGGCAGCCGTTCTTCAGCGAGGACAGAGTCTATTCGAGGGATACGTCCCTGGTCGGCGGAGTAACCAAAGATGCCTTCTCGAAGGCCTTCACCGACTATGCGACATATCTTATGATGGCTGATACGAGGAAGTGCCTGCAGGCGCAGGAAGACCTGATGGCCAAGGCCGAGAAGATGACTGAGGCCGACCCCGCCGGCAACTTCTTTGAGACGATTACGTCTATCAGCGACGCTTTCCTGTATAATCCCAACTCGCCCCTGCGCAACGAAGAGATGTATATCCCCGTGGAGGAGGCGAAAGTCGTTTCCAGGTTTACCAGTGACGACGAGAAGGCCGACGCTGCGGCCCTGCTGCCGAGGCTGAAGCTGAACCGTGTCGGCACGCCTGCGGCCGATTTTGCCTTCACCCTGCGCAACGGCAGGAAGATGAGGCTTTACGACGTGCAGGCCGACAACGTCATCCTGTTTTTCTCAAATCCCGGCTGTGAAGACTGCAAGGCCGTCATCGACCAGCTGTCGTCCCTGCCGGACCTGAACGGAGCCATTGCGGCCGGCGTCCTTGCCGTCGTCAATGTCTATCCCGATGAAGACCTGTCGCAGTGGCACGCCTACGCCCCGGTATATCCTGACAACTGGTACAACGGCTACGACCAGGACCTCGCCGTCGGAGCGGGCCTGTACAATCTGCGCGCGATACCGTCGCTCTATCTGCTGGATAAAGACAAGAAGGTAGTCTTCAAAGATGTCGATACGTCTATTCTTCTGCAGTACCTGCAGGCTGTTCTTGCCGGTCAACCATCTTCTTCCATTCAATCTGGCCTCTGATGGAATTGATGAGGTAGAAGGTCCACATTATCACCATAGGGCCTGAGTGCGGCTCACCCTTGATGAGCAAGGCTACCCACATAGCCAGGAACAGGCCGTTCGAGAGGTTCCAGAGCACCCACTGCTCCATATATGCCTTCACCATAAGGATCATCGCAATCACACAGAGCATCGTGCTGGCGCCGTCCTGCCAGGGCTGCGCATCGCCAGCCTTCACGAGGATCAGCGAGCAGGCCACGATGGCCACAGCGCAGATCACGCCTGTCCAGATGCGGCCCTTGGCTCCCATCTTGCGCGGAACCACCAGAGTGCTCTGGCCGCTCTGCATACGCTTGCGCCACTGGAAGAATCCGATGAACTGCATAGGGGTGTAGTACAGTCCGTTGAGGGCTGCCGCGCCCCACAGCTGGCTCTTGTAGCAGATGTAGGCGTAGAGGGTGACATTGATCAGTCCGAAGAGATAGTTGACTATACTGCCGTTGGCGCAAAGCACTACGCACACAATGCCGGCGACCGATGATATCGTGCCGATGATGTCGAAGCTGTTCGTCATTATGGAGTTGATGACGTTGCAGGCCACTATGCCGACCAGCAGGAACCAGTCGAAAGGACCGAGCAGATGTTTCTTAGCCATTTTCTGTTACAGTTTATATGAGGTGATGAATTGGAAATTGTTTTTCCACAAGCCCGTGGGCACATCGAGGTAGCGGCTCCAGCGCACACCCAGCTGCAGTTCGGCGCCGATGCGGAAGAAGTGGCCCTGCAGGGTGGCCGAAGTGCCGTATGACCACAGATGCACCTTGTTGTCGCTGCGGAGGTTGTCTATCGCGCAGTCGACGAAGGGAATCAGGTTGATGCGCATAAAATAGAACAGCGTGGTCGGCTGAAGGTCGCCTATGTAGATGGGCAGGGCATAGTCCACAGACAGCTTCGCGTAGTCGCGCAGGATGTAGGACTGGTAGCCCCTCGGCATCTTGGCGAGGTTGGTGATGGAGCCGTTGTTGCCGTCGCCGGTCTGGTACTGGTATTCCACGTCAAGCTTGAATCCCTGCTGCTTGGTGATGCCGGGCAGATAGCCGTAGGCGTGCATATATCCGAGCAGGCCGGAGTTGTTGAGGTTGCCCTTGGCGTATGAGCCGCGGAATTCGACGCCTACACCGAGCCTCGGCATCAGGGCCGTCCTGGTCTGGGGCAGCATCCTATAGTAGCGGATGCCGTACTGGAAGTCCATATTGTAATGCGACTTCTTGCCGGAATACTCGATGACGTCGTTGGTATAGTTGAATTCAACCTCGGGGATGAGGCCGCTGTTGATGCCGCTGCGGCCGAGGTTGATGGGGATGTACATCCTTGAGGAGAGTTCGAGGGCCGACTTGCCGGTCGTGTCGATGGTCGAAAACATACTCCCGTCCTTTTCCTGCACCCGGATGATGTGCTTGTTGCGGTCGTTGTAGTCCACCGATAGCTCGAAGGCGGGGTAGAGGCCGTTGTACACGAAATGCAGGTGGCCTGCGTGGAAGCCTCTGTGGTAGGAATAGCCCAGCTGGGTCTCCGCCGTGCCCAGCAGGTTCTGCATCAGTATCGTGGCTCCCGGGGCTGCGAGCTGGTAGTACTGCTCGTAGCTGAGGTCCATAATGCGGTTGACGCTGAAATAGAGCGGGGCCCACGAATGGATGTGGAACAGGTCGGCGGTCTTGCTGAAGCGCTTGGGCTGGATGGTCTCTATGGAGTCTTTCAGCTGCGCCTGGGCCTCTTCGGACATCGGGGTTACGTGCGAAAGGGCCATATCTGAGAAGTAATCGGCGAAGTAGTAGCTGTAAGGCTTGTCCATATCCGCCCTGGTGTTGACCAGCGAATCGGCCGGAGTGCGCACGGGATGATAGCCCTTGTTGTCGTAGTATGTGTAGTAGAGCATATTGCTCTCGTCGTCATAGTAGGGAGAGAAGGCGCCGTAAGGCACGTTGGTAAGCTTCGTGACGGTGGATTTGGCGGGAGAGTAGCTGTAGAGGTTGGTCACGCCGTCCAGGTCGGTCTGGAACACGATGTCTTCTCCGAAATTGTTGAGGTTGAGGATGGTGCGGGTCTGGTCAGGAATCTCGCAGCGCCAGGCGTCGACTCCAAGGCCCCGGGAGATATCCTCCAGGCTGATGGAGTACAGCCCCCATCCGTCGTCAGTCACGATGCCTGCGTACATCCTTTCCCCGACCCATACGGTATGCTTGATCTGGCCGTTTTTGGCGGCTCGCACGGTCGCAACCCTGCTGCCGTCGGTGCGGTTGATTATGACGAGGTTGGAGCAGCCTTGCAGGGGGTATTCAGTCACTGAGATGAGGTCGCCCGCAAAAGTGAAGGCCGGGTTGTAGTAGCGCGTGCCGGCGGTGATGTTGCGCACCTTGCGGGTGTTGATGTCATACTCCCTGATGATGGAGTAGTCCTTGAGTTCCCAGCGTTCGTCGGGGATGATTTCACTCCACATCAGGCTGTGGTCCGAAGAGGGCTTGAGCTGGCTGACGCGGCCTGCGGCTGCGAAGGGGCGGACCAGCTTCTCATTGCCCTCGGCGTCGATGGCGACGAGCTGGCTGTAGTCCTCATATCCTGCTTTCACGACATACAGGTTGCCGTCGGGCATCGGTATGGGTGAATGGTATGTCGTATAGTAATTGTTGGGGTTGTTGCTCAGCCACTCGGTGTAGTTCACAGGGCCGCGCTGCTCCAGGTCCTGGCGGAAGTACTCGCGGAACAGCTTGACTCCCGAACGGAAGTGCTTTCGGGCCGTGTTGTTGGAGTAGCGCATAAAGGCGACGTTGTAGATACCGAGGTTGAGGACTTCGTGGGTCCAGGCGTTCAGTATCTGGCCGGGATAGTAGTAGTTGTCGCTGTAGTACATCGCCGTGGAGTGCATCAGATAGCCCAGGGTGTACTTGTTGGGAGAGTAATTGCGGTAGGAACCGTATCTCCAGTTGTCGTAGCTGCGGTTCTCACCCTCCATAATGGAGGCCTTTATGTCCATCAGGAAGTCCGGGTCGCGGCCGCGGCCTACCTTGCTGAAGTTGGTCTCGTTCTGCACGGCGTCACCTTCGAGAAACCAGCCGGAAGGGTACATACCGACTCCGAGGCCGGAAGACTGCTCGCCCATCAGGTAGTACAGGAACTTGAAGAAGCCTTTGGTGTAGTGGGTCATCTGGTCGATGTGCCTGGCTTCGTGCAGCGACAGCTGGGTCTCCCAGCTCTGCGCGTAGCCGCCCTTGAATTCCGGGGTGGAGAAGATGTCCACCCTCTTGGGAGCCCACACGACGGTGGCGTTGCTCAGCGATGTGTAGGGGTGCAGCACGAGCGGGATGTTGACCATCTCGACGCCCATACCCTCGTTGGTGAGGTTGCGGTTGCGCTCGAAGTTGTAAAGGTAGACTCGCGCCACAGAGTCCATATAGTTGGGGTAGACGATGCTGAAGTGGGCGGACTTCATCTTGTTCCACTGCACGAACGACGGGTCGGAGCCGAGGGTGTAATACTGCGCCATAGCCTGGCGGCAGGGGGCAAGGGCCGTCAGCAGGATAATGGCTGCTGCTATCTTCGCAAGTCTGTGGAACGTCTTCTTCATGTGCGCATATGCGTGCAAACCGCAAAAATACGAAATTTCTTGTAGCGAGGAAAACAATCGAAGGCGATACAGGCAATTGCATAATAAAGATATTCTTCTTATATTGAAGAAAAATACGCACATACCATGACTTTTACCATGATTATTGAGCTGCTGATTGTTCTGGCAGCGCTATACGTAGGATCCCGCTACGGATCCCTGGCCCTCGGCGCCATCTCCGGCATCGGCTTGGCAATCCTGGTTTTCGGCTTCGGTCTCAAGCCCGGCACTCCGCCCACCGACGTTATCTACATAATCATCGCAGCCGTTACCTGCGCTGGCACCCTGCAGGCTTCAGGCGGCATG
>JAEEGL011466380.1_pt1 | contig 36894 bp, 27 predicted proteins | sample 9134231 | NCBI WGS metagenome assembly JAEEGL01 (sample SAMN16246548, study PRJNA631951) | gut metagenome | biome: gut microbiome; feature: rumen; material: fiber-attached | host: Bos | place: Iran: Karaj | collected 2018-10 | reverse complement strand
TCAATAAAAAATAAGAATCATGGCAAACTATTATAGTGACCACCCAGAAATCGCGTTCCATCTCGACCATCCACTGATGAAGCGCATCGTTGACCTGAAAGAGCGCGGCTATGCCGACGCAGCACAATATCCCGATGCCCCCGTCGACTATGAGGACGCCATCGAGAACTACAAGCGCATCCTCGACATCACCGGCGATGTGGCTGCCAACATCCTGGAGCCCAACTCGGAGAGCGTGGACCTCGAGGGACCCCACTTGGAGAACGGACGCATGATCTACGCCTCGAAGACCTTCGAGAATATCGACGCCACCCGCAAGGCCGGACTCCACGGCGTGTCGATGCCCCGCCGCTACGGCGGTCTGAACCTGCCCAACGTCACTTTCTCGATGCTCAGCGAAGTCATCTCTGCCGCCGATGCCGGTTTCCAGAACATCTGGTCTCTGCAGTCGTGCATCGACACCCTCTATGAGTTTGGCAGCGAGGAGCAGCGCCAGAAATACATCCCCCGTGTATGCGCCGGCGAGTCGATGTCGATGGACCTCACCGAGCCCGATGCCGGCAGCGACCTGCAGCGCGTGATGCTGAAGGCCACCTTCGACGAGAAGGAGAACTGCTGGCGCCTGAACGGTGTGAAGCGTTTCATCACCAACGGCGACTCCGACATCCACCTGGTGCTCGCCCGCTCCGAGGAAGGCACCCGCGACGGCCGCGGCCTGTCGATGTTTATCTACGACAAGCGCAACGGCGGTGTCGACGTGCGACATATCGAGCACAAACTCGGTATCCACGGCTCCCCCACCTGTGAGTTGACCTACAAGAACGCCAAGGCCGAACTCTGCGGCAGCACCCGCCTGGGACTCATCAAGTATGTGATGGCCCTGATGAACGGCGCCCGCCTGGGCATCGCCGCACAGAGCGTGGGCGTGGAGCAGGAAGCCTACAACGAGGGACTGAAATATGCCCGTGAGCGCCAGCAGTTCGGACAGAAAATCATCGAGTTCCCCGCCGTCTTCGACATGCTCTCACGCATGAAGGCCAAACTCGACGCCGGCCGTTCGCTGCTCTATCAGACTGCCCGCTACGTGGATATCTACAAAGCCCTTGAAGACATCCAGCGCGACGGCAAACTCTCTCCCGAGGAGCGTCAGGAACTGAAGAAATACACCCGTCTGGCCGACGCCTTCACCCCGCTTGCCAAGGGTATGAACTCCGAATATGCCAACCAGAACGCCTACGATGCCATCAGCATCCACGGCGGTTCGGGCTTCATCATGGAATACAAGAGCCAGCGCCTCTACCGCGACGCCCGCATCTTCTCCATCTACGAAGGTACCACACAGTTGCAGGTGGTGGCAGCCCTGCGCTACATCATCAACGGCACCTATCTCTCTATCATCAAGGAGATGCTCGAAGGCGAGGTGGCCGACGACCTGAAACCCCTGAAGACCCGCGTGGAAGGTCTCGTGGCACAATACGAGGACGTGCTCGCAGAGGTGAAAGCCGAGAACGACCAGGAGAAGATCGACTTCGTGGCACGCCGCCTCTATGAGATGACTGCCGACATCATCATGTCGCTGCTCATCCTCGACGACGCCACACGCTCACCGGAACTCTTCGCCAAGAGTGCCAACGTGTATGTGCGCCATGCCGAAGCAGAGTGCTGCGGACACTACGTCTTCGTGAAGCACCTGAAAAAGGAAGACATCGAAAATTATCGTGCATAATGAGAATCCCTCCTATACGGGAGGGATTCTTTGATTATTCCATATCACAATGAAAAAAGAAGCCATGAGCGACAAAGCGGTCTTCGGATACCTTGCCTTGTTCGCCTTCATTATCCTGTTCCTCGTCTCTCCCGACTCCTATACCCACGACGTGTATTTCAGGGTCGACTCGGGCTGTTTCTTCACAGCAGGAAAGGCATGGATGAACGGCATGGTGCCCTATATCGACTTTGCCGACTCCAAGGGACCGCTGCTGTGGTTGATCTATGGCGTGGGTTACCTGCTCAGCCACTACAACTACATCGGGGTGTTCTGGATCAGTGTGGTGAGTTATGCCATAACCTATTTCATCAGTTACAAGGCCGCCATGCTTCTCGTTGGCGACAAGCCGAAGGCATTCCTTTGCGCTGTGCTCATGTCGCTGGCGTTTTTCTATCCTCTCGTGTTCCATGAGATCAGGGCAGAGAATTTCGGGCATCTCTTCTTCATGCTCACCCTCTACCACACCCTGCGGCTGCTCACGCAGAAAAACCAGAGGATGAAACACATCTGCCAGTCGTTCTTCATCTACGGCATCGCTTTCGGAGCCACGCTGCTCATCAAATACAGTTTCACGGTGATGATTGCACCGATGATGCTCTACGGCCTTTACGGCGTGATTCGTGAAAGGCGGAAGGTCATGATACCCCTCTTAGCCGCCATCATCGGCGCCCTCATTGTCATCCTGCCCTTCCTCATCTACTTCATTGTGGCAGGCAACCTGAATGCCTTCATACAAGAATACTTCATCAATACGATGAAGACCGTATCGGCTGGCGACAACCCCCTCACACACTACCTCCACGAATGGCTGATAGCCTTTAACATGCACCACATCCTGGTGCTTTTCGTCATGCTGATGGTGGGAACCATTGGCATCGGGGCATCCATGCGCAGATACCGCCTCTTCCCCACCCTGTGCATCTTCTGCATGTTCGCCATCGGCGTGCGCCACATCGGTCCGTTCCACAACTATTACTTCAACGCCGCCAGCATCGGACTGCTGTTCTTCTTCGCCTTCCTCGTGAAGAAGATTCCCGTGAGATGGCGCGCCCTGCCACTTGCCGCCGTCTCTGCCCTGGTGATAGCCGGCACCACAGTGGTCTCCATCAAGTGCAAGCCCTACTATCATGTGATGTTCTGGGAGAACAACGATGAGCGCAAGGATTACTACAACATGATCAACCTCATCCGACAGGTGGAAAATGCGAAATTCGTCAATCTGGCTTGCTGCGGTACAGGCCTGGAAACACCGTCGGGAGCACTGCCTGCCAACAAATACTGGATATTGCAGAAGGACTACACCCCAGAGATGAAGGACGCACACCTCGCCCATCTCCAGGATGCCGACTTCGTGTACATGAAGTTCGCCCGCCAGGCCGACAAGGTGGGCATCACCTATAAAGAGTTGCAGGCCATGGGCTTCCACCTCTGCTACAAACTGTACAGTTCCAGGCTCTACACCAAGCATAATGTCAGGCTCTCCAAACAGCACAAGACGCCAAGCAATTGGGATATCCTGCTGAAACGATACGTAGAGTGAGATGGACAGGACATTCCACAGGAAACTTTCCGCAGAATCCATCGCCGCCATCGTGTTGCTTGGGGGCGTGGCACTCTTCTGCTTCTGGCAGCGTACTACAGGCATGGCCATCGCCGGCGCGCTGGTGATGGCAGTCGACGTGATGGCCATCGAGAGGATGATACACACCACCTATGTCTTCACCGGCAACATGCTGGTGGTGTCGAAGGGAAGGTTTGCCAAGACCCTCAACATTGCCGTCAACGACATCGTGAAGACCGAACTCGTGCCCACTCCTCTACGCACCTCGCACTATGTGTTCCTGCAAGTGGGTGCCAACCGCCACCTTGCCCTTCAGCCCGACAACGAGAACGCCTTCATCGGCGAAATAAGAAAACGACAACGACCATATGAGAAAGACCTATAGCCTCCTGGCATGCCTCTTGCTGACTTTGACACGGGTTGCCGTGGCACAAGACATCATCATCGCCGACCCTCAGCCCGTCAGTCAGCCCGCCGTGCAGTTGCCCCTGCCGGCAGCCGACAACCTCTGGCTCAACGAGGTGAGAGGACGGCTCGACAACATGATGTACGACCGTTTGCTGCAAAACACCCAACTGGGCCTGCTCGTCTATGACCTCACCGCCCACCAGGTGGTGTATCAGAAGAACGAGCGGCAGCGCATGCGTCCTGCCTCGGTGATGAAACTCGTCACGTCGATTACCGCGCTCGATATGCTGGGCGGCGACTACCAGTATCACACGGGCATCTGCTACCGCGGACACCTTGAAGGCGACACCTTGGTGGGCGACCTCTACTTTGTCGGGGGCTTCGACCCCACCATCACCCGCGACGACCTCAGGATGATGGCCGACACGATAAGCAGGTATGGCATCCACCGTATCGACGGGATGCTCGTGTCCGACCTCACGATGAAAGACACGCTGAGTTATGGCAGCGGCTGGTGCTGGGACGACGACAACGACCGTCTCACCCCCCTCCTCGTCGACAAGAAAGACCAGTTTATGAGCATCATGATGCAGGAGATGAGGGCACGGGGCATCCAACTCTCCGTGACGCTTGCCCGTGGACGCCTGCCCCAAGGCTGCACCGAAATCTACCGTTACAACAGTCCTATCGACAAAGTGCTCCTGCGCATGATGAAGCAGAGCGACAACCTCTACGCCGAGTCGATGTTCTACCAGGTGGCCAAAGGCAACAGTCCGCGAACAGCCACTGCCAGCGATGCCTCGGGGGCCGTGAAGCGCCTGGCGATGCGCCTCGGCCTCGACCCCATCAACTACACCATTGCCGACGGCAGCGGACTGTCGTTATACAACTACGTGTCGGCAGAGATGATTGTGGCACTGTTGCGCCATGCCTATCAGAACCGCGAAATCTACGACCACCTCTACCCCTCACTGCCCATCGCCGGCGTGGACGGCACATTGGAAAAGCGCATGACCAAGGGCAAGGCCTTCGGCAATGTGCATGCCAAGACGGGCACGGTTTCGGGGGTCTCCACCCTTGCCGGCTACTGCCAGGCCTCCAATGGCCACACCCTGTGTTTCGCCATCCTCAACCAAGGCCTCATCAAGGCTTCGGATGGCAGGGAATACCAAGACAGGATATGCGAAGCACTCTGCCGATAACAAAAAAAATGCTATAAGATATGCTTTTCAAAGACGACGACTTCTGGAAACCGGTCATCACCACCCGCCAGATTATCGAAGGGGCCGACACCATCACCTGTGTCACACTCGATGAAGAGGGCGACTGGCAGGCTTTGGGCAACGCCCCCTTCACCGACGACGACCTGGATGTCATCTCTGTGGAGGAGATGTTGCAGGCCGACGCCACCCTCGCTCTCCTGCCCGACATGGAATACGGCGACAGCATGGTGCGGGCCGACAAAGACTCCCCATGGGAAAAGGAGTCATAGCGCCTCTTCACCGGTCTCTGGAGCCTGGGGCAGCCGATACCTGCGCTTGGGATTCTCCTTAGCCCCATAACCCAACAGTTTGTTGGCTGCCGTCACGATGCTCGTCCCAGTGGGCGCCGTCGTGGTCTTCAACTTGTCGAAAGCCTCCTTGGTGCGGCGCAATTGTTCGTCGACACCCATGAACCTTTCATAAAACAACTGCACACGACTCACCAACTCGTTGGCAGTCTTCATGATTTCCTCCTGATTCTCCGCCTGCCGCAACTGCCGCCACATCATCTCCAGCACCCTGAGCATCATATACATGTTTTGGCTGCCGGCGATAATCACCCCTTGGTCGTAGGCATCACGATAGAGTGTCTGGTCGTGGGTGAGCGCCAGTTGCAGGGCACTCTCATTATACACATACATCACCACGAAGTCGGGTTTCTGCCGCCCATTGGCCAGGTAATGGCTGTAGTTCTTGTGGGCAAGTTCGCGCACATGTCCCCTCACCGAGTTGAGATGGCGGCGCAAGGCACCCTCGCGTTGCCCTTCGTTCTCTGCCTGGTGATACTCCACGAAGGCCTTCATCGACATCTTCGAATCGATGACCACATCACGGCGGTCGGGAAAGTGGAGGATGACGTCGGGAATCATCTTCTTGCCTCCTTCCTCGCTCACCACACGGCCGTCGGCGTCGCGCAGCATCACCTGTTCCTCGTATTGCACCCCTCTCTCGAAACCCATGTTCTCGAGCAGGGTGTGCAACCGCAACTCACCGAAATCGCCCTGTGTCTTGTTCTCGGCAGTGAGAGCCTGCGCCAGGCGGTCGGCACGCTCGCCCACCTCACGGGCCTGTTCGAGATTGGCCTTGATAGACGCATCGAGGCGCTCCATGGTGGTGGTGTGTTCACGGTCGCTCTTCTCCACTGCCTCACGCATCTGTTGCAACTTCTCCTGCAAAGGCGACAGGATGGCGGAGAGTTGACCGCTGTTGGCTGCCGCCAACTCGTCGGACCGCTTCTTCAGGATTTCTTCCGAGACATTGTTGATTTGCTCACGGATGAGCGTCGACTGGTGGTCCATCTGCTTCTCCTGCATCTCCCGCATCTGCGAGAGTTGCTGCTGGTAGGCCTGGCGGAGTTCTTCTTTCTGTTTCTCGCTCTGCTCCTTCTGACTACGGAGTTGCGACTCAAACTGCGCCCTTATCTCGTCTTTCTGGTTCTCCATGAAGGCAGCCTGCTCGTCGAGCCGGCGTTTCAGTTCCTGGGTCTTCGCCTCGAGCACGTCGCGGCGGGAGAGGAGTGCCGTACGCTCCTCGGCAGAAGAATACTTGGCATAGAGGAAACCCATGGTGATTCCCAGTGCAAGACAAGCCAAGACGGCTATCACGATATAGAATGTCATTTTGCTAGAGTTCTACTGGTTTTTAGTGAAATAAGGACATGGTCTTTGAGCAATCATGCTGCAAATATAACCATTTGGCGTGACAAGACAAAGCGATAAACCAGAATAATATGGCTCCATCCCGCAAAACGGCACTATTTTTGCTTAGAGGAGTATATACGTTCAAGATGGGTTCTGTTTTATTCCCATCATTGTTAAACTCATATGTGGGAACAAACAGTACCCACCTCAAAGGATTATGGAAAAGAAAGATTTCAACCTGGCCGTTTTGTTCGATGCCGACAACGTGCCATACTCACAAGTACAGGAAATGCTCAACGAGATAGCGAAATATGGTGTACCCACCATCAAGAGAATCTACGGCGACTGGACCAAGCCCAACCTGGCGGGCTGGAAGAGCGTGCTGCTCGAGAACGCTATCACACCCATCCAACAATACGGCTACACCACCGGCAAGAACGCCACCGACTCGGCGATGATCATCGACGCGATGGACATCCTGCACAGCAACAAGGTCGACGGGTTCTGCATCATCTCCAGCGACAGCGACTTCACGCGTCTTGCCACCCGTCTGCGCGAATCGAGCAAATATGTCATCGGCATGGGCGAGCGTAAGACGCCACGCCCCTTCATCGTGTCGTGCGACAAGTTCATCTACATCGAAAACCTTGGCGTCGACGACGAGGAGACCGCGGCAAAGAAGGAATCCTCTGAAGAGGAGAAGAAGCCGGTGGTAGTGAAAGAGAAAATCAGCAATGCGCTCATCAAACTCCTCCGCCATACCATCAACGACCTCGCCGACGACAACGACTGGGTGTCGATGGCAGAAGTGGGCAGTCTGATTATGAAGAAGCGCCCCGACTTCGACCCCCGCAACTACGGGTTCCAGCGGCTCACCCCGCTCATTGAGTCATGTCCGAAATATTTCGAGATAGAAAAGCGCAAGGTGGAGAACAGCCACGTGAAACATGTGTTCGTGAGGCTGAAGTAGTTTTCCAGGAAATCGCTACAAGTCAGTCGTGCACCTCTTTCTCAAGGTCGAAGTTCACCTTGCCACCTTTGGTATTGGTGAACACGCCCTTGTAGTGATAGATGCCCATCCTGTCAACGGTGAGTTTCCCCACGAACTTGCCCACATACTTGCCCGTACGCTCTTCATAGGCGTTGATGACGAGGGAGCGGGTCTTGGCATTGTAAGACCCGAAACGGATTACACGGGTGTAATTGAGAAAACTGTAGTATCCGGCACTCGTACCAAAAGGCATCTGTAGCGTGCAGTCGCTGTCGCCACCTATTGTTCCATAGAAAATTCCACCGGCAACGGGGTTGGTTGCTTCCATCTCCGCTACACTCGTCATGCCTTCATTTCCCCCATTGGCGGCAAAAGTCAATGAGGTGGCAACAACCATCGAAATAATAATGAATAGTCTCTTCATAAACAAGATTTTGTCGTTAAACGATATCAACAGGCCCAAAGTTACAATTTAGTGAGCAGAATTCAAAACAAAAAACTCTTTCTTTGACGTTTGCCTACTAATTTTATGTGTGTACGTCTCAGCCACTATTCTGCTTCGCACAGAATCATAGGTGATTTTATCAGGATAATAAAAGATTTGTGCATATTTCAAAAAACACTATTAAGCGAGAGAAAACGGGGACTTTCTCCCGCTTAATCGGGGCTTTGCTCCATAAATAAAAACATTTTTATCGGGATTGACCTATAATTCCCAAATTTTGTCTAAATTTGTATGGCAATAACCGGCTGGGCCGGCTTCCAACCCTTCAGCAGATGCCAGACCTGTCACACTATTTCCCTATTGCCAACCCGACGCTGATTTTCTTCGTCGTGTTGTGCATCATCCTGCTTGCCCCTATCATCATGGGCAAGTTGCGCATCCCCCATATCATCGGCATGGTGCTCGCCGGCGTCATAGTAGGCGAATATGGCTTCGATATCCTGAAGCGTGACGACTCCTTCGAACTGTTCGGAAAAGTGGGTATGTTCTACATCATGTTCCTCGCCGGACTGGAAATGGACAAGGAAAGCATGAAGAAGAAAAAGAACGACTTCCTCATCTTCGGACTGCTCACTTTTGGCGTGCCCTTCGCCATGTCGTACTGGCTCTCCACCTGGGCACTGGGCTACTCCACCTTCGCTGCCCTGCTCCTGAGTTGCATCATGGCATCAAACACCCTGGTGGCCTACCCCATCGTGTGCCGCTATGGTCTGCAACAACACCCCAGCGTAGCGCTGAGTGTAGGGTCCACGATGATTGCCCTCTTTCTCTCGCTCACTACCCTGGCAGCCGTGGTGGGAGCCTATACCGACGGCAGCGGACTGATGTTTTGGGCACTCTTCATCGTGAGGATAGTGGCATTCTGCGCCATCCTCTTCGTCTTCATTCCAAGGACTACCCGGTGGTTCCTGCGCCGTTATTCCGACTCGGTGATGCAGTTTATCTTCGTCATTGCCATGATGTTTCTCTGTGCCGCCCTGGCAGAGTTTGCGGGGTTGGAAGGCATCCTGGGCGCATTCATGTGCGGACTGATTCTCAACCGCTACATCCCCCGTTTTTCCGCCCTGATGAACCGCATAGAGTTCATCGGCAATGCCATCTTCATCCCCTATTTCCTTATCGGTGTGGGCATGCTGATCAACGTACGCATACTGTTTCAGGGGGGAGGCATCGTCTGGGTGGTGCTCTTCATGGTGTTTGTGGGAATAGCGGGGAAAGCCCTGGCAGCCTATATGGCCGCTACCCATTTCAGGATGCCCCTGCGGTCGGGCCACATGATGTGCGGCCTCACTTCTGCCCATGCCGCCGGAGCCATTGCCATGGTGATGGTGGGAATGAAGATAGAAGTGGCACCGGGTGAGCGGTTGGTGGACGACAACATGCTCAATGGCGTGGTCATCATGATTCTCTTCACCTGCATCATCAGTACACTCATCACGGAGAGTGCCGCCAAACGCATCGTCATCGACGACAAGCCCGAGCAGGAACATTCCGACATCGACGATGAGAAGATTCTGCTGCCCGTGAAATACCCCGAACTGGCAGAAGGACTGGTGAACGTGGCGCTGATGATGCGCAACGAGAAACTCAACCGCGGACTCGTAGCCCTCAACATCGTTTACGACGATGACAAGCGTCAGGAGAACCAGGAACGCGGACGGCAACTGCTCGACCAACTGGTGAAAACCGCCAGTGCCGCCGATGTGAGGATGCAGACACAGGTGAGGGTGGCAGCCAACATCGCCAACGGCATCAAGCACGCCTTCAAGGAGTTTGACGCCTCGGAAATCATCATGGGCCTGCACATACACCATGAGATATCGCCGAAATTCTGGGGAGAGTTTGCGCAGAGCCTCTACAATGGCCTGAGCCGGCAGATTATTTTCGTAAGACTGAAACAACCCATCAACACCCTGAGGTGCATCCGCGTGGCTGTTCCCTCCAGGGCAGAGTTTGAGGCGGGGTTCCACCGATGGCTGGAGCGCATGGTGAAGATGGCAGAGAACCTCGACTGCCGCATCGTGTTCCATGCCCGTGAAGGTTGCTGCGAACTCATCCGCGACTTCATCCGCCACCGCCACCCCAGCGTGAGGGATGAATATGAAATCATGGGACACTGGAACGAGGTGCCCAAACTGGTAACACGGATGAACGACGACCACCTCATGGCCTTCGTCATCTCCCGAAAAGGCAACATCTCCTACAAGACGGCCTTCGAGAAACTGCCTCTCGAGATAGAGCATTTCTACCAAGGCAAGAGCCTGATGATTATCTTCCCCGACCAGTTCGGTGACTTGATGGACTCGATGTCGTTTGCTGAGGCACAGCATACCGAGGAGAAGAGCGCATACAACGTGGTCATCGACTGGATAAAGAAAAAGATGAAACTTGAAGACTGAGAAATAACCGAGAAGAAATGATAGAAATCAAAGCAATTACCAAGAGTTTCGGCTCACTGCAAGTGCTCAAGGGCATCGACCTGCACATCGACAAGGGCGAAATCGTGAGCATCGTCGGTCCGAGTGGCGCCGGCAAGACCACCCTGCTACAAATCATCGGCACGCTCGACCGTCCCGACAGCGGTGAAATCATCATCGACGGCACCAACGTGGAGCAACTGTCTACCGACAAGATGTCGGTATTCCGCAACCAGCATATCGGGTTCGTCTTCCAGTTTCACCAACTGCTGCCGGAGTTCACTGCCCTAGAAAACATCATGATTCCCGCCTACATCGCCGGGAAATCGCCTTCGGAAGCGAAGAAGAGAGCCATGGAACTGCTTGAGTTCATGAACCTTGCCGACCGTGCCAGTCACAAGCCCAACCAACTCTCGGGTGGAGAGAAGCAGCGTGTGGCAGTGGCGAGGGCACTGGTGAACGAACCCTCCGTGATTCTCGCCGACGAACCTTCGGGCAGTCTCGACAGCAAGAACAAGGCCGAACTGCACCAACTCTTCTTCGACCTGCGCGAGAAATACGGCATGACCTTCATCATCGTGACCCACGACGAAGGCCTGGCTCAACTCACCGACCGGACCATCCGGCTGAAAGACGGACAAATTGTTGGCGAAACCATAAAGGAGAAAGAAGATGGAGAAGATATTGCTGGGTGACTACAACCATCTTGAAGTGGTGAGATTCGTTGACTTCGGTGCCTACCTTGCCGGAGGCGAAGAAGGCGATGTGCTGCTCCCCGCAAGATATGTGCCCAAAGACACGAAAGTGGGCGACTGGCTCGACGTGTTTGTATACCTCGACCAGGAGGAGCGGCTTGTTGCCACTACCGAGCGCCCGTTGGCCAAGGTAGGCGAGTTTGCCTGTCTGAAAGTGGCATGGGTGAACAAATACGGTGCTTTCCTCGACTGGGGACTGATGAAAGACCTTTTCTGTCCGTTTGCCGAACAGAAGAAGAAGATGGCGGTGGGCGAACACCATGTGGTGCATATCCACATCGATGAAGAGAGTTACCGCATCGTGGCGTCTGCCAAGGTGGAGCGCTACATCGACCACGACGCTGCCGACTACTACCACAACGACAGCGTGGACCTGCTGGTGTGGCAGCGCACTGAGTTGGGTTGGAAAGTGATTGTGGACAACAAGTATGCGGGGATGGTGTACGACAACCAGATCTACCGCAGCATACACATGGGCGACAGGCTGAAGGGGTATATAGACCAGGTGCGCGATGACGGCAAGATAGATGTGATGCTCCAACCCTCGGGGAGACAGCAGACCAAGGACTTTGCCGATGCGCTCACCGACTGGCTCATCGCCCATGGCGGGGTGTGCGAATATGGCGACAAGACCGATGCCGAAACCATCAAGGCGGTCTTCGGTGTAAGCAAGAAGACCTTCAAGCGTGCTGTAGGCGACCTCTATAAGCACAGGGTGATTGTCATCACCGAGGAAGGCTTACGGCTTACCACTGAGGGGAAATGACCTGACAGCCCCGCCGAAGGCGACTAATAAAGGAGTGCCCCTTCGGGGCAGAACCAACGGTCGCGGATGTGTAGCATACGCAACCTCTCTAAACTGTTCGCGAAGCGAGGGAAAGTAAATCTCACAAATCGTCACAAATCAAACAAATATAAAAGATTTGAAATATTTGGATAGATTTGAAAGATTTCTCGCTGAAGGCGACTAAAAATGGAGTGCCCCTTCGGGGCAGAAATCTCACAAATCGTCACAAATCAAACAAATCAAAAATAGAAAAAAAAGATTTGAAAGATTTGGATAGATTTGAAAGATTTCTCGCCGAAGGCGACTAAAAATGATAAGAGTGCGCTTCGCGCAGAAATCTCACAAATCGTCACAAATCAAACAAATATAAAAGATTTGAAAGATTTGGATAGATTTGAAAGATTTCTCGCTGAAGGCGACTAAAAATGGAGTGCCCCTTCGGGGCAGAAATCTCACAAATCGTCACAAATCAAACAAATCAAAAATAGAAAAAAAAAGATTTGGAAGATTTGGATAGATTTGAAAGATTTCTCGCCGAAGGCGACTAAAAAAATAATTATCACACACTCTAAATCAATAAAGGCTCCCGAGGGGAGCCTTTATCGTGTTTAGAATTCCGCACTCTTCGGTGTGCGCGGGAAGGGGATGACATCACGGATGTTCTGCATGCCCGTGACGAAGAGAATCAGGCGCTCGAAACCAAGGCCGAAACCAGCATGGGGACAAGAGCCGTACTTACGGGTATCGAGATACCACCAAAGTTTGTCGGTCTCCATCTGCCGGCTGTTAATCTCAGCCATCAGTTTGTCGTAATTCTCCTCACGCACACTACCACCGATAATCTCGCCAATCTGCGGGAAGAGCACATCGGTGCCCTGCATGGTGGGGCCAGGAGCCACACAGCCCTGATAACCCACCGAGCCATTGCCCTGAACCTCGTTCTGCTTCATATAGAAGGCCTTGATGCTGGCAGGATAGTCGGTCATGATGACAGGTTTCTTGAAATGTTCCTCTACCAGGTAGCGCTCATGCTCGGAAGCCAGGTCGTCGCCCCAGTTGCATGGGAACTCGAACTTCTTTCCGTTCTTGATAGCCTCCTGCAGAATCTCAATACCCTTGGTATAGGGCAAGCGGACAAAGGTCTCCTTGAGCACACCTTCCAGACGTGGAATCAGGTCGTGCTTCGGAGTGAGGAACTTGTTGTCGTTGATGAACTCCAGGTCGTCCTTGCAGTTCTCCAACGCCCATCTCACACAATACTTGATGAAATCCTCCTCGAGGTCCATCAGTTCCTCCTGATTGAGGAATGCCACTTCGGGCTCCACCATCCAGAATTCTGCCAGGTGGCGCGGCGTATTGGAGTTCTCGGCACGGAAGGTTGGTCCGAAGGTGTAGATGGCGCCCAATGCAGTGGCACCCAGTTCGCCTTCGAGTTGTCCGGAAACCGTGAGCGAAGTCTGCTGTCCGAAGAAGTCATCATCGTAGATGATTTTCCCCTCCTCGTCTTTCTTCAGGTCGTAGAGATTCTTGGTGGTGACCTGGAACATGTTTCCTGCTCCCTCGCAGTCGCTGGCTGTAATCAGCGGTGTATGGAAATAGTAGAAGCCATGCTCATGGAAATAGGTGTGGATGGCCATCGCCATGTTGTGACGGATGCGCATGATGGCACCAAAGACATTGGTGCGCAGACGCATATGAGCATGCTGGCGCATATACTCAAAACTCTGTCCCTTCTTCTGCATCGGGTAATCAGCGCCACACAGGCCATAGACCTCAATGTTCTTGCACTGCAACTCCACTGCCTGGCCGCCACCCATACTCTCCACGAGCACGCCATCAACACTGATACAGGCACCGGTGGTGACTTGCTTGAGCAAGGCAGCATCGAATTTCGAGGGGTCGACAACAATCTGAACGTTCTTGATGGTAGAACCGTCGTTAAGGGCGATGAAGTCTACTGATTTGCTACTACGGTGCGTGCGCACCCAACCCTTTACATTGACAACGGCACCAAAGTCGGTACGGCAGAGCACGTCGACGACTTTTGTCCTACGAATTGTGTCCATTTTCGTTTTTGCTATACGTAATTATTTGTTGATTATTCGAAAGCGCCCATTCTGAGCATCTCCACCTCTTTCTCGGTGAGGAAGCGCCAGTCGCCACGGCGCACATTCTTCTTGGTGAGTCCGGCGAACTGCACACGGTCGAGACGTACGACACGGTAGCCGAGGCTCTCGAAGATACGGCGCACGATGCGGTTCTTGCCACTGTGGATCTCTATACCCACCTGGCTCTTGTCGGTCTCATGGGCATACTCGATGGCATCGGCCTTGATCTCACCGTCCTCGAGGGTGATGCCCTCGGCAATCTGGTTCATATCATGAGCGGTGACATTCTTGTCGAGGAACACATGATAGACCTTCTTCTTGAGGAACTTGGGATGGGTGAGTTTGCTGGCGAGGTCGCCATCATTGGTGAGCAGCAGCACACCGGTGGTGTTGCGGTCGAGACGGCCCACAGGATAGATACGCTCCGGACAAGCATCTTTCACGAGGTCCATGACGGTCTTGCGCTGCTGGGGGTCGTCACTGGTGGTGACATAGTCCTTGGGTTTGTTGAGCAGCACGTAGACCTTCTTCTCGAGGCGTACGGGCTGGTCGTGGAACATCACCTCGTCGGAACGAGACACCTTGGTGCCCAGTTCGGTAACCACCTGTCCGTTGACAGACACTACACCTGCCTGGATGAAAGCATCGGCCTCACGACGGCTGCAAACGCCGGCATTGGCAAGGAACTTGTTGAGGCGGATGGGCTCATTGGGGTCGATGTGCTCCTCCTTGTACTCAATACGTTTCTTCAAACTATACTTGGCATTGGGGTCGTAGCCCGGAGTGTGCTGACGATAGCCACCCTGCTGGTAGCCACGCTGCTGGTAACCGCCACGCTGTTGGTAGCCGCCACGCTGCTGGTAGCCGCCACGCTGCTGGTAGCCGCCCTGCTGACGGGGCTGATAGCCACCCTGCTGACGGGGCTGGTAACCGCCACGCTGCTGATAGCCACCTTGCTGATAGCCACCCTGCTGACGGGGCTGGTAGCCACCCTGCTGACGGGGCTGGTAACCACCCTGCTGACGGGGCTGATAACCACCCTGCTGGCGGGGCTGATAACCACCCTGCTGGCGGGGCTGATAGCCACCCTGCTGGCGGTCGCCCATGTTATTGTTGTAACGAGGACGATACTGACGTTGTCCGCCGCCCTGGAGCCCAGCCCCAAAGCCTTCCGGACGGAAACCGCCCTCGTCGTCATTGTTTCTTTCTGTAGAATAAGCGCGCTGAGTGTGAATGCGTGGACGCATCATACGGCCACCATTACGATAGTCCTTTGAATAGTTTCCTGAACCCGACTGATAGCCTTCACGGTTACCCTGGTTCTGTTCGGACGACAGTCCCTCTTGTTTGTTCTCGTTTTCGTAATCCATAATAAAAAGTGTTTTTGTAAGCCTCACGGCTTGGTTAGTAAAAAATTAAATTAAATTCCTGTATAATTGTGTGGCGTGATAGCCAACAACTGATTCTTGATGTTGTCGTCGACATCGAGCGTGAGCACGAAGTCGTGGATGGTCTGCTCCGTCATCTTCTGATTGGTGCGTGTGAGTTGTTTCAGCGCCTCATAGGGGTTGGGATAGGCTTCACGACGGAGAATAGTCTGAATGGCCTCTGCCACCACCGCCCAGTTGTCGTCGAGGTCGGCGCGGAGTTTCTGCTCGTTGAGGATGAGTTTGCGCAGACCCTTCAGGGTGCTCTCTATGGCAATCATGGTATGCCCGAAGGGCACGCCCACGTTGCGCAGCACGGTAGAGTCGGTAAGGTCGCGCTGCAGGCGGCTCACCGGCAGTTTGGCTGCCAGGAACTGCAGCAGGGCGTTAGAGATGCCCAGGTTGCCCTCGCTGTTCTCGAAGTCGATGGGATTGACCTTATGCGGCATGGCGCTGGAGCCTACCTCGCCGGCCTTGATTTTCTGCTTGAAATACTCCATGGAGATATACATCCAGAAATCGCGGTCCAAGTCGATGATGATGGTATTGATGCGGCGAAGGGCGTCGAAGACGCCTCCGATGCAGTCGTAGTTGCTGATCTGTGTGGTGTACTGCTCACGCTGCAGCCCCAGTTTCTCACCTACAAACCGGTTGGCGAACTCACGCCAGTCGTAGTCGGGATATGCCACATGATGGGCGTTGAAATTGCCGGTGGCACCGCCGAACTTTGCTGTGATGGGACAACTCTTGAGTTGTGCCAACTGCTCGTTGAGACGGTATACGAACACCATGATTTCCTTGCCCAAACGGGTGGGTGAGGCGGGCTGACCATGGGTCTTGGCGAGCATGGCGACATCGCGCCACTCTTCGGCATAGGTCTGCAGTTGTCCCACCAGTTCTTCGATGGCAGGGCATATCACCTCGTGAAGGGCGTCTTTTATCGTGAGCGGAACGGAGGTGTTGTTGATATCCTGAGAGGTAAGACCGAAATGGATGAACTCCTTGTATTGGTCGAGTTGGCCAATACGGTCGAACTGCTCCTTGATGAAATATTCCACTGCCTTCACGTCGTGATTGGTCACCTTCTCTATCTCCTTCACCCGGCGGGCGTCGTCGAGAGAGAAATTGCCGTAAATCTCACGGAGTGTGGGGAAGAGCGACTGGTCGAAGTCTTGGAGTTGGGGCAAAGGAAGTTCGCATAGAGCAATGAAATACTCTATCTCTACTCGTATCCTGTATCTGATAAGCGCATATTCTGAAAAATATCCTGCCAATGACACTGTTTTTCCTCTATACCGGCCGTCGATAGGAGATATGGCCGTCAATGTATCAAGCCCGATCATTTCAAAAAGTCTAAATCTATATATATATTATTATGTATGTGCGTCTGTATGTATTCCAATCGGCATGCAAAGATACAAAAATAATCAATCAACGAAGAAAATAAAAACATAAAGTTTTTTAAAAAATGTGCATTGCGCCATGTGATGCTGGAGTGAGGACCTTCTATACCAAAAAAAGAAAAACCCTGCAGCCCCGAAGGACCACAGGGTATCACCCCAAGTGGGCGTTGACGGATTCGAACCGCCGACCCTCTGCTTGTAAGGCAGATGCTCTAAACCAACTGAGCTAAACGCCCTTTTGTGAAAAGCGATGCAAAGGTAAGGATATTTTGTGAATCCACAAAACTTTCGGTGCCTTTTTTCTTAAGAAAGGCAATAATTCGCCTTTTTTTCAGCAAAAACGACCGATTTGGCGCGAATCTGGCGACTTGACATCCTGGGGGAGACAGAAATCGGGCTTTCGCTTTAGGCTTACGGCGGGCACAGGCCAGCCGTCAAGCAGCAGGAAATATGCTTGAGGTCTATCCTATAGGACGACAATTCTTTGTCTTTTGCTTTTTTATTTAGGGGGAAATACCTATCTTTGCAATATCAAAGAGTGAAAATTGTGATTGATACATCATATAAATATAAACAAAAAAAGCAGTTAAAATGAAAAGAGTATTGTTGATGGCATTAGTGGCTTTGGCAACGACCGCTAATGCTGAAGAGAAGAACGGCATGACGGCTTCAAACGAAGACAACACCACCGTATTAAAAGCCAATGATGCTGTAGCGTCGAATGACGAAGAGGCCAATACAGACAAGGATGATGACGATGACGACCCATGGTCGATACACGCCCAAATCGGCATCAACATTCCTCTCAGCACACCAAGCGATGTTGATTTCGCTCCTTTCCGCTCATGGGAATTCGGGATTACCCCTCTGCAATACGACTATACGCCCCAAAATTCGAAGACTACGCTCTCGGCCGGACTGGGCCTGACTTTCCGCAACTACACCCTGAGCGGTCACGACAAGATGTTCTCCAAGGTGAATGACCAAATCGTTGTAGGGCAAAGGGAAAGCAATTTGAGCGACCTTTCTTCGAGCATCTATACGATGGGATTCTCGATGCCACTGCTGGTAAAACAGAAATTCGGCAAAAATTTCGGCATCTCGCTGGGCGCCCAACTGAACTGGTATTGCTATGGCCGCGTAAACAACAAATACGAGATAGGTGACCACGAATACGACATCAACATCAAGGATATCGGCTACAACCCCGTCACTGTCGACATTCTCGGCATCATACATGTAGCCGAAGGCTTCGGCATCTACTGCAAATACTCGCCCATGAACGTGATGAAAAGTGGACGCGGACCTGAATACAATTCCATCTCTGTGGGACTCTACTTCTTCTAACCGACAGACATACTCTACCATATACAGGCAGGCGGCTCTTACTCCAAAGAGCCGCCTGCTGCTTCGTTATAGATGGGATGTAGGCACGATGTGTACTCAGTCAATGCAAAATAAAACGTGTTTTATTTTGCATTACGTTAGGTTTGCACTACCTTTGCAAAATGTTTCTAAAGCAGGGGAACCGACGTACGACACCATGGTTTCGGCTGCAACAACAGAAGCCCAGCCCATCTCTCACGGGGAAAGGGATAGAGAGCGACGGGATGCCGACGCTCTACGGAGAACGAAAACAAATTTTTATTATAGCATAAACAGACAATGGAAAAAGTAGTAAGCGGCATTAGGCCAACAGGCAACCTGCACCTGGGAAACTATTTCGGTGCAGTGAAGAGTTTCGTGAAGATGCAAGATGAATACGACTGCATGTTCTTTATTGCCGACTGGCACAGCCTGACCACTCATCCCAAACCCGAGGACATACAGGAGAGCGCACGCACCATCCTGGCAGAATACCTCGCCTGTGGACTCGACCCCGAGAAAGCACCTATCTACGTGCAGAGCGACGTGAAAGAGACCCTCGAACTCTACCTGTTCCTCAACATGAACATGTATCTTGGCGAGTTGGAACGCGTGACCACGTTTAAGGAGAAAGCACGCAAGCAGCCCGACAACGTGAACGCCGGACTCCTCACCTACCCCACCCTTATGGCAGCAGACATCCTGCAGCACAAGGCTCAGAAAGTGCCGGTGGGAAAAGACCAGGAGCAGAACATGGAGATGGCACGTAAATGCGCACGCAGGTTCAACAACATCTATGGCGTGGAGTTCTTCCCCGAGCCACAGAACTTCTATTTCGCAGAGAAAGCGGTGAAGGTGCCTGGACTCGACGGCAGCGGAAAGATGGGAAAGAGCGAAGGCAACTGCATCTACCTGCGCGACGAAGACAAGGTCATCACGAAGAAGGTGATGAAGGCGGTGACGGACCTGGGTCCACAGACGCCCAACAGCGAACGCCCGGAGGTGATAGAGAACCTCTTCTCGTTCCTCCGCCTCTGCTCCGACAAAGAGACTTACGACTATTTCGACGAGAAATGGAATGACTGTACGCTGCGCTACGGTGACTTGAAAAAGCAGATTGCTGCCGACTTGGTGAAGACCATCGCACCCATCCGTGAGCGCATCAATGAATTCAGCGCCAACAAGGAACTGCTCGACCGCATTGCTCGCGAGGGTGCAGAGCGTGCACGTGCCAGTGCTACTGCCACGTTGGAAGAAGTGAGGCGAATTATTGGGTTCAGAGTAAAATAAAGGCTATTCTGTATCCACTGTGCTACCAAGCCTTCGGCTTGGGGGTTCCAACAACCTCCACCTTCTTTTTTGAGGTCCAAGCCGAAGGTTTGGTAGTGCTAACAACTTCTACCTTCTTCTTTGGGAGCCAAATCTATGGATTGGATGTTCCAACAATCCCAACCTTCTTCTTTGGAAGCCAAATCTATGGATTGGATGTTCCAACAATCCCAACCTTCTTCTTTGGAAGCCAAATCTATGGATTGGATGTTCCAACAACCCCAACCCTTTCTTCTTTGGAGCCAAGCCTCTGGCTTGGGGGGCACAACAACCCCAACCCCTTCTTGCCCTAAGAAGGGGCTTCAACCCCAACCCAAGGCCCTTCCCCTCTCCAGGGGAAGGGATGCAACCGCTCCTCCTCGTCGCTCTTTCATTAAGGTTCTGCTCCCGAAGGTAGGTCGCAGGGAGATTTCTTACGCAACAAAGTTGCGATTGTTTTGTGTTCGCTCCGCTCACCTAAATGAAATATAACTTACTCTTTTTGTTCCACTGATACACGGACATGCATGAAGCAAGTCCCTACCCAACCTTCTTCTTTGGGGGCCAAGCCTCTGGCTTGGGGGTCACAACAACCCCAACCCCTTCTTGGCCTAAGAAGGGGCTTCTACCCCAACCCAAGGCCCTTCCCCTCTCCAGGGGAAGGGATGCAACCGCTCGCATCCGCTCGCTCGGTCACTAAGGAATCCGCGACCCATCAAAGAGTCGCGGGGAGATTTCTTACGCAACAGAGTTGCGATTGTTTGTGTTCGCTCCGCTCACCTCAATGCGAGAAATCGTCCATTTATGGTTCTTGTTGCGATTGTTTGTGTTCGCTCCGCTCACCTAAAAGTGATGAAACCATAAAAGCGACTGGTCCTCTTCAACTCCCCACTAAAACAACCCACAAAAAAAGCGTCCCTGTTAGGGGACGCCTTTTTTATGTGGGTTGATTTCGTATTAGCGAAGTTCAACAACTGCACGACGGTTGAGCTCGAACGGTGAGAGGATATCCACACCACCCTTACCAGTAGTCGTGACCTTAGCGCGGTCTACACCCATACCAACGATTTCGTTAGCAACAGTGTTGGCACGCTCGTCGGAGAGCCACTGGTTGTGCTCAGGATTACCTGTAGCGCTGTCAGCATAACCGGTAACAACCACGTTGCGGTTCTTCTCAGCAGCGATCTTAGCGAGTGCACGCACGTCGATGAGGTCAGCAGAGTAAGAAGGACCACTGTTGGTCTTGTTGCAGTAGAAGTACACAGTTGCAGGAGCGGCCATCACTTCGTCGATGGGCTGCGGGCACTTGTGGTTCTTGATGAGGTTGTTCAGACGGTCGATCTCAGCATTTGCATTGGAGAGGCGGTTGTTGAGGTCGTCGAGTTCTGCCTGATGGAGAGCCTTGATAGCAGCCACATCGGGTACCTTATCCCAAGTTCCCTTGCCGAGGTTGAAGGTCAGACCAATCTCAGCATAGAGGTCGTTGTCGTGAGAATCCCAACCACGCTGTCCGGGGTCGAGTTGGTTGTCCATACCGTCGATGTCGGTCTCGATACGGTTCCAGCCCAATTCGAGGTTCAGGAACACCTTGCGGCTGAGACGGAATTCATTGAGCAAACCAACGCTGAGGTCCATGCCATAGCGGTCGTGAGTCATAGAACGACCGAAGCCAGCACCTGCGAAGGGGATGAAGTTCCATACACGGTCAGGGTTGTAGCCCAGCAACATGTTGCTCACATTGAAGAGGGCGTGCTCATTGAGGAGCCAGTACTTGTTGAAGAAGCCGTGTGCGTTGCCATTCACTGAACGAACAGACTTGCCCCAGATGCCAGAGAGTTTTGTACGGAGTCCGAGTCCGGGAGTAAACCATTTACCGATGGCAATGGCTGCGGCTGGGCTTGAACGGAAATCCTTCAGAGGACTGCGGTCGAGACCTGCTCCGTGCTCCTCGGCTGAATACCAAGCGTTCCACTGAGCGCCTACTTGAATGAACCAGTTGCTCCAGAACGAGTTGGTGGCTACACTGTACTTCAATGTAGGATCATCCTGAGCCATGGCTGAGAAAGATACGCTGACGAGAGCCAGCACCATTAATAGTTTTTTCATAACCTTTTTATTTTAAATAATCAAAAAAATATATCTCCTATTGACAGTTACGCAATATTTTCCGCTGCAAAGATAATATTTTTTTTCAAACCCAATTGAATTTTCTATAGAATTTTTCACTTTTTTGCAAAAAATACCTAAATTTCGTGAAAAAGAATGCTTTTTCTGTGTAGAAAAGCCTCTTTTATCCCATCAACCGGTCGATTTCTTCTTGCGGAAGGATACAAAGGATAGGGTTGCCATCGGGTGTGAGGTTCACATTCGAGCAAGTGAAGAGCCTATTGACAAGGCTTTCCATCTCCTCGTTTCCGAGCACCTGTCCTTGTGGTATGGCCGACGCTTTCGCCAAGGCGAGGGCGAGGGCGGTGTCGACTTCGTCTTTGGGCCGGCCCGTATTCTCTTTTGCGATTTCCAACAGATGAGGGAGCATTGTCGTGGCATCGAGGCCTTCGATACCGGCAGGGATGCCATCCACCGAGAAACTTCCCCCACCGAGGTCGGTGAGCGAGAATCCCAGTTCGGAGAGTTCGGGCAGGATTTGCCGCATGACCTCACCGTCGGCGAGCGACAACTTGATGATTTCGGGGAAGAGCATCCCCTGTGAGTGCCATTTGTGGTTGCGCATCTTCTCCAGGTATTCCTCGAAGAGAATACGCAGGTGGGCGCGGTGCTGGTCGATGAGCATCAGTCCCGACTTCACGGCAGTCATGATGAGCCTCCCCTTATATTGATAATGTGAAGGCGACTTCTCGGCGATAATCTCGGCAGGCGACCCCATGTCGTCGTTGTCGTCGAAGAGCCGTGTCTGCTGTCCTTCATCGTGGCGTGCCGCCTGATAGAGGTCTTCCCACTGGGGCAAGGAGGTGGCGCGACGGTTTTCCGGGTTATTGAAAGGATTGTATTGCGGATTGGTTCTCACCTCAGGCTTTCTCACACTGGTGTTGTCGGGGTTGTAGACGGGGATATCGGGTTTCCCCGATACATCGAAGTCTATCGACGGTATGTCGTTGAATTTCCCCACCGCCTCTTTCACCGCCGCAGAGAGGATTTGCCATATCACCTGTTCGTTCTCAAACTTGATTTCCGTCTTCGTGGGATGGATGTTGACGTCGATGTCGGATGCAGGCACATCAAAGTAGATGAAGTAAGGCACTTGCTCACCCTGTGGCACGAGCCGCTCGAAAGGAGTCATCACGGCCTTGCTGAAATAGGGATGTTTCATGAACCTGCCATTGACGAAGAAGAACTGGTGTGTCTCCTTCTTCCTTGCCGACTCCGGTTTGCCTACAAAACCGCTGATGCGGCATACCGATGTCTCCACGGCTATCGGCAACAGGTCTTGGTTGGTCTTCTTGCCGAAGACATCGAGGATGCGCTGCCGCTGTCCTGTGCGCGACAGGTTCGACAGTTGCACGCCATTGCTGTGTAGGGTGAATGCCACCTGCGGATTGACGAGCACGATGCGTTCGTAGGTGGTGAGGATATTGTTGAGTTCTGTGGTGTTCGACTTCAGGAACTTCCTCCTTGCCGGCACGTTGAAGAACAGGTTCTCCACCTTGAAGTTGCTTCCCACAGGGCACGACACGGGTTCTTGTGAGACGAAGCGTGAGCCATGGATGGTGATGGCGGTGCCCACGTCGTCGGCATGCATGCGGGTCTTGAGTTCCACCTGTGCCACGGCAGCAATCGAGGCGAGCGCCTCGCCACGAAATCCCATGGTATGCAGGTCGAAGAGGTCTTCCGCCTTCCGGATTTTCGACGTGGCATGCCGTTCGAAAGAGAGGCGCGCGTCGGTAGGCGACATGCCTTTCCCGTCGTCGATGACCTGTATGGTGGTGCGTCCGGCATCCACTATCAAGACATGCACCTCGGTGGCACCGGCGTCGAGGGCATTCTCCACCAGTTCCTTGACGACAGAGGCAGGGCGTTGTATCACCTCTCCCGCTGCGATTTGATTGGCCACGGAGTCGGGCAGCAGTTGTATGACATCGCTCATAGCATCAACGTGTTGATTTCTTCTTGTGCTTCTCTTCTATATAATAAATGTCGTCTTTGTCGACGGGCCTGATATAGTCATACCACCCGAAATTGGGAAGGTAGTCTTTTCCGGCGGGCACCTGGTTGAGGGGATACATCACGCCCTCGGCCTTTGATGTCCAGATTTTCTCGAGTTGGCGTCTGTCGCCCACAAACATCCTCATGGTATCCGTCTCTATGTATACCATGCCTATTATCGAACTGTCGCTCTCCTCTACGGGATAATAGACCGACATCACGTTGCCGATGGCTTCGCTCATACGGATGTTGCCTTCATCGAAGTAGGCATTCATCCGTTTCGAACTCACCTGGTTGTAAAACACCTTGCCGGGGTCCTTCAGGTCGACCATCCTCTCCAGCGAAAGGGCATTCTGCATCACATGCACCTCGCGCACCGTGGAGTCGTTGAGAAACACCTTGATGCTGTCGCCCAGCAGTTGCCGGTTGGCATTCCACGCGATGGGGTCGAAATAGAGGGTGATGGTGGAGTCGAGTGAGCAGATGACCATCGAATCGCAAACGGCCTGCACATCATTTCTGAACATCCTCACCTTGTGGTAGCAGTGCACTTTGCGGTAGAGGGAGTCGGTGTCGAGGTTGAAGGTCTCCACCCTGATGGTGTCGGCGTGCAGATAGAGGGTGTCTTGCTGCGAGTAGTCTATATACACGGGGTTTTTGGTGGCCATGCCCGACCCGCTCTTCTCATCGTAGTCCACGGCATCGGCAATGAGTTGGTTCTTGTTCTTCCGGTCCTCGTAGTGCACCCGTCCGTAGCCACGGCTCATCTTGGTAGAACTGTCGTAGAAGAGGCTGTCGCCGGTGATGGTGCGGATGTCGTTCTGTATGCTCGACTTGTCATAGAGTTCCACCTGGTCTGTTTTCATGAAATAGACACAGTTGGTGGTCTCCACGTCATACCCGTCGCGAATGGAATGGATGGTCGACTTGCTCCATTTGCGCTGGCCGTTGGTGAATTCCGTCTTTCCGCCCCGCACATGCGCTCTGTCGTCGGCAGAATAATAATATAAGGTGTCGGTGGTGATGACATGCGTCTTCGTGCGCAACTTCACCTTATAGAAAAACTCCGCCTCCTTGGTGTCGAGGTTGTATTTTCCCCAGTCGCTGCTGAGCGTGAGGCCCTTGGCCTTGTCGGTGAAATTTCCACCCTCGTCGTAGTAGACGATATTGAATTTCTGGTCGAGGATGAGGTTGTCGGTGCGCAGTTCAGAGGTCTTGTGGTGTATCACCACCACATGGTGCTGCGCATGCACCATGTCGGCATCCGCCCTTCCATCGTAGAAGGCGGTGTCGCATCTCACCTCCAGGGTATCGCCCTGCAACAGCCTCACATGACCGAATGCCTGAAAGGTATTTTCCTGTTGTTTGAAATAGGCACTGTCGCAATAGAGCACCGACCCGCGGTGCCTGAACTTCACATTGCCCCTGACCACCTGCGTGTCGTGGCGCTGGTACTCGTCGAAGTAGAGCGAGTCGGCGTGGTCGAGGTAGATGCGCTCGTCTTGCACCCTTCCCCTGCGCTGTGCCTGGGCTGGCGAGGCCATACATAGACCTAGCAGGCATAGAATCATCCATGCCAAGATTCTATGCCTGCAGAGTGTATGGTGCTTCATTGCGACAAGTGTCATTTCACCCATCCTTGGTATTCAAAATCACAATCCCTGTATTGGTCGGCCATTCTCACATAGGTGTTCTTCAGTTTCTCTGCCACCCATGCCTGCAGAGCCTCTTCCCTTCGCTTGGCGAGCACGACATCCTTCATGACCTGGAAGTCCTCGGTAATCGTTGCCCTATGGCTTTCAGTGCGGCTCTTCAGTTTGATAATGGCACAAACGGTCTTTCCCTTGCTGTTGATCATCTCAAAAGGAGCGGAAATCTCGCCCACCTTGAGTTGCTCCACTGCCCTTGCCACCTCGGTGGGAAGGTCTTGCATGCGGAATTTAGACGTACGTGTCATCTCCGTGGCGTTGGCCATGATGCCGTGGTTGCTTTTTGTGTCTTTGTCATCAGAGACATAAGTGGCGGCCTCATCGAAGGTGAATTTGCCCTCACGGATATCATTGGCGAGGGAGTCGAGTTGATGTGATGCCTGCTCCAGCGCCTCTCTTGTGACACGCGGCTTGAGGAGGATATGCCTCACATTGATACGCTCGCCGCGCTTGTCGATGAGTTGGATGATGTGGAAGCCGAACTCCGTCTCCACAATCTTGGAAATCTTGTTGGGGTCGGTGAGGTTGAAGGCGACACTGGCAAACACGGGGTCGAGGGCTGCCTTGGGGGTATAGCCAATCTCGCCGCCTTGACGTGCCGAACCATCCTCGGAGTAGAGTCGTGCCAGTGTGGCAAAGGTCGTCTCTCCACGGTTCACCCTGTCGGTATACTCACGCAAGGCGTCTTTCACCCTGTTGATTTCCTCGATGCTCACCTTGGGCTGGCGGGTGATAATCTGCACCTCGACGGTGGTAGGCACCATAGGAATGCTGTCTTCGGGCAGGTTCTCGAAATATCTCCGAACCTCGGCGGGAGAGACGGTGATGTCTTCCACGAGTTTACGGCGCATCTTCTGGATGAGTTCGCGGTTTTTGAACTCATCGTGCATCTGCTGCCGCATCTGCGAAATGGTCATCTTGCGGTATTCCTCGAGTTTCTCGCGCGAACCGTCGGCCAACTGTATCCAATAGTTGATTTGGTCGTCGATGCTCTGCGAGATATCCGACTCCGTCACTTCGATACTGTCGATGGCTGCCTGGTGCAAGAAGAGTTTCTGCACGGCAAGTTGTTCGGGAATGGTACAGTCGGGATTGCCTTCCCATTTCACGCCCTCCATCTCACCCTGCATACGCATCGACTCGATGTCGGACTTGAGTATCGGCTCATCTCCTACCACCCACACCACCTCATCGATGACGTTGGAAGGGTTCGTCTTCTCTGCCACGGCTGTCGTAGTGGAGTCATCGGGCACGGCATTTGCACCATAACTCGACCACGAGGCACTGATGCCCAGCGACATCGTGAGCATGGCAAGTGGCACTATGCTATAATGGAAGAGTCTGTTCATTGGCTCAATGTTTGTTTACCGTTGCGAGCACATCGCGGTTCACTGTCACCACATATTGTTTGCGGAGTTCCTCGATCCATTGCTTCTCAAGCAGGTTCTGGTAGTCTTCGAGCACTTGTCCGCGCACGTCGGTGTATTCTTTCGGGGCTTTGAGCACCTTGCCGTAGATGGCGTCAATGGGATAGTCTTTGGTAGGCGGCACATCCACCTTCTGCTTGAAGGCTTCCCTGTCGACAAGTGGGTTGTCGCCCACCTTGAAGATACCTTTGACGACACGGATGCGTATCACGCTGTCGGCATTGAAGGCGGCATGGAGTTTTTCGGGCCATTTGTCGAAAGGCTCGCCCTTCACGCATTTCTTCACTGCCTTGACGTCGGCCTTGTCCTTCACATGATAGGCAATGCCCTTGAATCGCGGTGAGTCCCACTTATACTTCTTCTTGTTGTTCTTGAAGTAATTCTCCAGACCTGCCTCGTCGTTCTCAGCCTTGCCATACACTTTCTGGTAACTGATTTCCCACAACAGCAAACCGTCGTGGTACTCCCTGATGAGATTGGCGAGGTCGGAGTCTTCTGCAGAAAGGTCGGCAGCCCTCTGCTCAAGCACCTGCTCACGGGTTTGTCCGTTGCTGGCGGCAGCGAGGCCGTCGATTTTCTCGTCGATAATCTGGTCGCGTATGCCAGCGCGGTCGATATAGGTAAGTATGCTTGCCTGACAGGAGTCGAAGGGCACAAACGGTTTCTTCTCAAGCAGTTTTACGATATGGAATCCGTAAGCCGACTTCACGGGTCTCGCCACTTCACCCTCTTTCAGTGAATAAACCACATCCTCAAACTCCTTGACAGTTTGTCCTGGCTGTATCCATCCTATCTCACCGCCTTTCTGGGCAGAGCCCGGGTCGTCGGAGAACCTGCGTGCCATCTCGGTGAAGTCGGCCCCATTGGCAATGACCCTGTAGATAGAGTCGGCCTTCAACTTCGCCAGGGTTTCCATCGAAGGACTGGCACCTGGGTCTACTTTCACCAAGATGTGCATGGGGCGTGCCAATCCACCGAGCGAGTCGACGTAGTGCTGTGTGTCGTCGTAGATTCTGTGTGCCATGGCCTGAATATCGTCGTCGGTGACGAACGAAGGCCTTACCTGCAGGTCACGATACTTGGCAAACTCCTCCTTGAAAGAAGTCATCGTATCCATTTTGGCATCCAAGGCGGCGGCCACCTTGAGTTTGTAGTTGATAAACAAATCTACATACTCTTCGACCGACTTCTTGTCGATGACCCCTTCGGAATTATTCTTGTTGTAGGAATACTCAAACTCTGACCTGGTGACAGGTACCCCATTGATGGTCATCACAACAGGGTCGTTCTGTGCGAAGGCGGCAACAGCCACGACGCACAAAAACATGATGCTTTTAACTCTCTTTATCATAAGGTGGTAAATGATAATTCCACAAAATTACAGATGTGCTTATTCTGGTCTGGAATAGTTGGGAGCCTCGCTGGTGATGGTGATGTCGTGGGGGTGGCTCTCCATGACACCGGCATTGGTGATGCGGGTGAACTTCGCGTTGTGCAAGGCTTCGATATTGCCGGCACCGCAATAGCCCATTCCCGAGCGCAAGCCGCCCACGAGTTGGTAGATGACCTCCTGCACGGTGCCCTTGAAAGGCACGCGGCCAGCGATGCCCTCCGGCACCAGTTTCTTGGTTTCCTTCGTTCCCGACTGGAAATAACGGTCTTTCGAGCCGTTCTCCATGGCTTCGAGCGAACCCATTCCGCGATAACTCTTGAATTTCCTGCCGTTGAAGATAATGGTGTCGCCGGGGCTCTCTTCGGTACCTGCCACGAGCGAGCCAATCATCACCGAACTTCCACCGGCAGCGATGGCCTTGACGATGTCGCCCGAGTAGCGGAGTCCACCGTCGGCGATGAGTGGCACACCGGTGCCCTTGAGGGCGCAGAACACGTCGTAGACAGCGCTGAGTTGGGGCACGCCCACTCCTGCCACCACCCTCGTGGTGCAGATAGAGCCCGGTCCTATACCCACCTTGATGGCATCGGCACCGTTCTCCACCAGCATCCTGGCGGCCTCTCCGGTAGCCACATTGCCCACCACGATGTCAACATTGGGGAACATCTTCTTTGCCTCTGCCAGTTTCTCCACCACAAACTTCGAGTGTCCGTGGGCGGTATCGATGACGATGGCATCGGCACCGGCATTGACGAGGGCTTCCATGCGCTCTATGGTGTCGGCAGTGACTCCCACGCCGGCAGCCACCCGGAGCCTTCCTTTCTCGTCCTTGCAGGCCATGGGCTTGTCTTTTGCCTTGGTGATGTCCTTGTAGGTGATGAGTCCCACGAGCCGGTTGTTCTTGTCGACGACGGGGAGTTTCTCAATCTTGTTCTCCTGCAAAATCTGTGCGGCAGCGGCGAGGTCGGTCTGCTGGTGAGTGGTCACCAGGTTGTCCTTGGTCATCACCTCGTCGATGTTCTTATCGAGCCGGCGCTCAAACCGCAGGTCTCTGTTGGTGACGATACCCACGAGATGGTTGTCCTCATCCACCACGGGTATGCCTCCGATATGATACTCAGCCATCATCATGAGCGCATCTCTCACGGTGCGTCCTTTCCTGATGGTGACGGGGTCGTAGATCATTCCATTCTCGGCCCTCTTGACGATAGCCACCTGTCTTGCCTGTTCCTCGACCGACATGTTTTTATGGATGACGCCGATACCGCCTTCGCGCGCTATGGCAATGGCCATCGACGACTCGGTGACGGTGTCCATGGCAGCGGTGACAAAGGGGATGTTCAGTTCGATGTTACGAGAGAACTTGGTTTTCAGTTCCACGGTTCTTGGCAGAACCTCTGAAAAAGCGGGTATTAACAGGACGTCGTCGAAGGTCAGTCCGTCCATTACAATCTTATCTGCAACAAATGATGACATAGGTGATATGAATTTATTGCGTGCAAAATTAGCAAGAAAAATCCACAAAACGGGTGGTTTTGGCGTTTTTCTTACAGAATTAATACGTTTTAACGTGACGAGCCATGTCGGGCACTATTCAACGAATCTATAAACGAAGTAATGTTCTTCTAATGTTCGTCGGGATTTGCAATCCCGACGCAGTGAATATTAGGATTTGTAATCCGATAAAGGCGCATGGAAAAGGTTCGTCGGGATTTGCAATCCTGACGCAGCGAATATTAGGATTTGTAATCCGATAAAGACGCATGGAAAAGGTTCGTCGGGATTTGCAATCCCGACGCAGTGAATATTAGGATTTGTAATCCGATAAAGGCGCATGGAAAAGGTTCGTCGGGATTTGCAATCCCGACGCAGCGAATAATAGGATTTGTAATCCGATAAGGCGCATTGAAAATGCTTATACTCAGTGCGGGCGAATTGCAAATTCGCCCGAACGCCCGCCCGAACGCCCAACATGCCCGAACGCCCATTGTCAGTTGGCCATCTCGGAGATGAACTTCACCCTGACCAGGCGGATGTTCTCCTCGGAGTAGTCTTCGCCGAGTTCTTCCATAGCCACCTCAAGGTCATCGGTATCGCTCTCGCGGAAATATTCATAGATATCGTCTACCATGTCCTCGTCCATCACCTCTTCGATGAAGTAGTCGATGTTGAGTTTTGTACCGCTATAGACGATGGCCTCTATCTCGTCGAGCAGGTCGAAGAAATCCAGGCCCTGAGCCTTGGAGATTTCCTCCAGGTCGATTTTCCTGTCGATGCTTTGAATTATCTTTACCTTGAGGATGGATTTCTTGGCTACGGTCTTCACCCTGAGGTCCTCGGGACGCTCAATTTCGTTCTCCTCGCAATGCGCCCTGATGAGGTCGCAGAATTCCTGTCCATACCTATTGGCTTTGCCTGCTCCCACGCCCTGGATATTCTGCAATTCCTGGAGCGTGATGGGATACATGGTGGCCATCTGTTCGAGCGAGGGGTCTTGGAAGATGACGTAAGGCGGCAAGTTGAGTTTTTTTGACATTCGCTTGCGCAAGTCCTTGAGCATGGAGAAGAGTTCGGGGTCGAGGGTGCTGGCACCCGACTCCATGCTGTCGTCTTCATAATCGTCCTTGAACTCCGTGTCTTTCACAATCATGAAGGGCTTTGGCTTCTTCATGAATTGTTTTCCTGCGGCGGTAAGTTTCAGCAGTCCGTAGTTTTCCACGTCTTTCTTCACATATCCGGCAATCATCGCCTGTCGGATGACGGGGTTCCACAGTTTATCGTCCTCGTCCTCTCCGGCACCAAACTCCTCGAGTTGGTCGTGCTTGTGCGACACGATGTCGTCGGTGGGCCTTCCCTTCACGAAGTCGATGATGTATTCTGTCCTGAAATTCTCCTTTACCGCGCTGATAGCCTGGAGCACGATGAGGAGTTGCTGCATGCCGTCGATCTTCGTCTTGGGGTTGAGACAGTTGTCGCAGTTGCCGCAGTTATCCTTGTTGTATTCCTCGCCGAAGTAGTGGAGCAGCATCTTCCTCCTGCAGACCGACGACTCAGCATAGGCAGCCGTTTCCTGCAGGAGTTGTCGTCCGATGTCTTGCTCTGCCACGGGTTTTCCCTCCATGAACTTCTCCAGTTTCTGCAAGTCCTTGTAGGAGTAGAAAGCGATGCACTTCCCTTCTCCCCCGTCGCGTCCTGCCCTGCCAGTCTCCTGGTAGTAGCCCTCAAGGCTCTTGGGGATGTCGTAGTGGATGACGAACCTCACGTCGGGTTTGTCGATGCCCATCCCGCAGGCGATGGTAGACAAGATCACATCGATTTTCTCCATGAGGAAATCATCCTGTGTCTCCGACCGCTTCGCCGACTCCAGCCCGGCATGGTAAGCCGCAGCCTTGATGTCGTTGGCACAGAGGTCGGCAGCCAGTTCCTCCACCTTCTTTCTCGACAGGCAGTAGACGATGCCGCTCTTCCCCGGGTTCTGCTTGATAAACCTGATTATCTGCTTGTTGATTTCGTTGGTTTTCTGCCTCACCTCATAATAGAGGTTGGGGCGGTTGAACGAACTGTTGAACTCCTTGGCATCGACGATGCCCAGGCTCTTCTTGATATCGGTGCGCACTTTGTCGGTGGCGGTAGCGGTAAGGGCGATGACGGGCGCGTTGCCTATTTTCTGGATGGTGGGACGTATGTTGCGGTATTCCGGTCTGAAGTCGTGCCCCCATTCCGAAATACAGTGGGCCTCATCGATGGCGTAGAACGAGATTTTCACCGATTGCAGGAACTCCACATTCTCTTCCTTGTTGAGCGACTCCGGTGCCACATAGAGCAATTTGGTGCGTCCCGACAGGATGTCAGCCTTCACTTGGTCGATGGCAGCCTTGTTGAGCGAGGAGTTGAGGTAATGAGCCACACCGTCTTCTTCGCTCATGGCATTGATCACATCTACTTGGTTTTTCATCAGCGCGATGAGTGGCGACACGACGATGGCGGTACCTTCCATGATGAGTGAGGGAAGTTGGTAGCACAGCGACTTTCCCCCACCGGTGGGCATCAGCACAAAGGTGTCGTTCCCTTCCAGCAGGTTTCTCACTATTGCCTCCTGATCGCCTTTGAACTTGTCAAAGCCGAAGTAGCGCTTGAGTTGTTGAGTTAGGTTAACATTTTCCAGCATGTGTCTTTTCTCCATTCGTTCCATCACCGTTGGCAGGTGGTTGGGTGCCAACTGCTAACGGCTCTGGATATGTGCTTTTTCAAGTTGTTTTTCAGCGTATTCCTTTGTCACCACAAACTCGCTCTTCTTCTTCGAAGGCAGTTCGAACATGGCGTCCATGATGACACTCTCCACTATCGACCTCAGTCCACGCGCGCCGAGTTTGTACTCCACGGCCTTGTCGACGATGAACTCGAGGGCCTCGGGGGCGAATTCCAGTTTGATGCCGTCCATCTCGAAGAGTTTCACATACTGCTTCACGATGGAGTTCTTCGGCTCGATGAGGATTCGCTTGAGGGCCTCCCTGTTGAGGGGGGTGAGGTAAGTGAGCACGGGCAACCTTCCTATAATCTCGGGGATGAGCCCGAAGGACTTCAGGTCGTGTGGCAACACGTATTTCATGAGGTCTTCCTTGTCGATGTTCCTCATGTTCTGCACGGAGTTGTAGCCCACGGTGCGTGTGTTCATGCGCTGGGCTATCTTTCGCTCTATCCCGTCGAAAGCCCCTCCGCAGATGAAGAGGATGTTGTGCGTGTCGACATGGATGTATTCTTGGTCGGGATGCTTGCGCCCGCCCTGAGGGGGCACATTCACCATGGTGCCCTCCAGCAGTTTGAGCAATCCCTGCTGCACCCCCTCGCCACTCACGTCGCGGGTGATGGAGGGGTTGTCGCTCTTGCGTGCTATCTTGTCTATCTCGTCGATGAAGACGATGCCCCGCTCAGCGGCCTTCACGTCGTAGTCGGCCACCTGTAGGAGCCGGGAGAGGATACTCTCCACGTCCTCGCCCACATATCCCGCCTCGGTGAAGACGGTGGCGTCGACGATGGTGAAGGGCACGTCGAGGAGTTTGGCGATGGTCCTGGCGAGCAGGGTCTTTCCGGTGCCCGTGCTGCCCACCATGATGATGTTGCTCTTCTCTATCTCCACCCCGTTGGGGTCGTCAGGCTGCTGCAGTCTCTTGTAGTGGTTGTATACAGCAACGGAGAGGAATCGCTTGGCTTCCTCCTGCCCGATGACATATTGGTCGAGATAGTCTTTTATCTCCTTCGGCTTGGGCACCTTCTTGAGTTTGAACTTCTCTTTTGAGCCTACAGCCGATGCTGCCATGACGCCCGAGGTCTGCACAATCTGGTAGGCCTGCTGGGCGCAGTTCTCACAGATGAAGCCATTGATGCCGGAAATCAGCAGTCTGACGTCTTTCTCTCCGTTGCCGCAGAAACTACATACTTTCTTCATTTCACTTCTTCCGTTTGAGCACGGTGTCGATCATGCCATATTCCTTTGCCTCGTCGGCCGTCATCCAGTAGTTGCGGTCGGAGTCGGCCCATACCTTGTCGTAAGGTGTATGCGAATGGTCGGCAATGATGGTATAGAGTTCCTTCTTGTATTTCTGTATCTCACGGGCTTCAATCTCGATGTCGGAGGCCTGTCCCTGCACCCCGCCAAGTGGCTGGTGAATCATCACGCGGCTGTGGGTGAGTGCCGAGCGCTTGCCTTCGGCACCTGCCACGAGGAGCACGGCAGCCATCGAAGCGGCCATACCCGTACAGATAGTGGCCACGTCGCTCGAGATATACTGCATGGTGTCGTAGATGCCCAGTCCGGCGGTGACACTTCCTCCAGGTGAATTGATGTAGATGGAGATGTCCTTGGTGTCGACGGAATCGAGGTAGAGCAACTGCGCCTGCAGCGTATTGGCCGTATAGTCGTCGATTTGAGTTCCAAGGAAGATAATCCTGTCCATCATGAGTCTTGAGAAAACGTCCATCTGGGTGACGTTGAGTTGACGCTCCTCAAGGATATAAGGGTTGAGATACTGGGCTTGAGCGCTGATGACGTCGTCGAGCGCTTGTCCGTTGATGCCAAGGTGTCCGGTGGCGAATTTTCTGAAATCGTTCATAGTTTTTCAATATTTGTTGCACATGGTGGTCTGCCTCAGCGAGGAGCCCACGATTGCTCTACGGCAAAAATCGAGCCATAATAGAATAAGGTTACCGACTTTTCCGTCCTTGTTGCAACAAAGATACGAAAAAAAGTCGGTAACCTTGATATAAAACTCGATTTTTTTGCAAAAAAACCGATTATTCTGCGGCAATTTTGTTGAATTCGTCGAGTGTCACGGTCTTGACGTTCAACTTCACGACGTTTTTGAGCACGTCGATAAGTTTTCTGTCAATGGCCCTGTCGACGAGAGAGTCGACGTTCTCCTTCTGCTTGAGCATGTCGTCGGCATAACCGTCTAGGTATTCGTCGGGTACGTTGTTCATGCCATACTGTGCGAACTGTGCTCTTGCCATCTCCTTGGCTACGGCCTTCACGTCGGTATCCTCTATCTTCACGTCGTTGGCTGCCACGAGTTGCTCCTTGATGAGGTGCCATTTCAACTCACGGATGCTGGCATCGAAGTGCTTGTCCACATAGTCGGCGTCCTTGTCCTTGTTGCCTGCCTTCATCACGCGCTTGAGGATATCCTCGGGGAAGGTAATTTCGCCCACCTTGTTCTCGGCATACTTGCGCACGTCGAGCAGGAAGCGGTAGTCAGACTCACCGGCCAGTTGTGCCTTCAGGCCATCGGCGATGCGGGAGCGGAACTCCTCTTCTGTCTTCACATTGCCTTCGCCGAACACGCTGTCGAAAAGGTCCTGGTCGAGAGCCGACTTCACGAAGCGTGAGATTTCCGTCACCTGGAAACTGAAGTCAGCGTTGATGTCGGCCACTTCTTCTTTCTTGAGTTTCAGGAGTGCAGCCACCTCGGTATCGCTCTCGGGATAAGCCTTCTTGGGATTGAAGGTGATGATATCGCCCAGTTTGGCGCCGTCGAAGAGGGCTTTCTGTGCCTCTTCCTTGATATACTGCGGCATGAGCACGGCGTCGGCCACGGTGATGCCACCCTCAAGGGTGTTGCCTTCGTCGTCGAGTTGGCGGAGGTCGCCTTTGAGCATGTCTCTCTGCTCAGGGTCGTAGACCTCTGCTTTATCGTAATGGCCGTTGCGACTGGCAAACATCTCCACCTGCTGGTCAATGAGTTTGTCGTCGGGCTGGATATCAAAGTAGTCTACCTTGTCCTTGTTGGAGAGCGAGATGGTGAACTCGGGGGCAACGGCGATGTCGAAGATGAACTCATAGTCGCCCTCTTTCTCCAGGTCTTGTGGCACCTGTTTCTCTGAAGGCAGTGGCTCTCCGAGCATCTTCACGTTGTTCTCCCTGAGGTATTTGTACATTTCCTCACCGATGATTTTGTTGACCACATCCACCTTCACGGCAGTGCCATACTGGCGCTTGATGATGTTCATCGGCACGTTGCCGGGTCTGAAACCGGGCACGTTGGCTTTCTTGCGGTAATCTTTCAGGGTTTTCTCTACTTTCTCCTTGTAATCATCAACCTCCACGGTCAATGTCATCAAACCATTGATCTTGTCAGGGTTCTCGAATGAAATTTTCATCTTTTGGTCGTGTTATTTTTTGATGTTTATATGCTTCTTTGAATACCTATACTCAAATTGGAGTGCAAAATTACGGATAATTCAGCGAATTACCTAACAATCAGCACAAAAATTTGATTTTTTAACCAAGATAAGCACGAGATGAGCCTGAAGTTTACCTGCGATAGGAATCAAAAAAACTCCACGTTATCATACTTTCCATAAGCCAATGAATTGGAATGCTTTCTATTCAAGCAATGAGAGGCATGTGTCTTCCTGTCACAAAACACCACGGCAATGTTATATTTCGAAAACTCTGTTATCAATGGTACGGATATCCTCACGGAATAATGGTCAATTATTACCAACTGAATATCCTCCATCGAGCGAAGTGTAGACTTATCAGTATTCCTATCAGTGATGACAATCATTCCCTCTTTGAGGGAGAGTTCCAGCGGAGATTCAAAAACTAATGTTTGCTTTGCCATTTTTTACGCTAAGATAGTAAAAAAGGCATTCAAAACATCATTTTCTGAAATATTATTCTCTTTTTTTGGAAAAGTAATGTGTTATATCTATCTTTGCACCAAGCAATTAAGATTTGAAGGTTTTATACCCCCGATGATTTGAAGCAATTAAAACAGTCACGTTTACAACAACGAGGCCCGCCAATGTTGCCGATTTCACCCAGTGATTTTGCCGTCATCTTATGAGACAGTGCAAAAGGCTCCTTTGCCAAGGGTGTGGATTTGGAAATGATAGATACGAACATACCGGAACTGATGCCAGCACCGCAAGCTCCCCAGAAGCCACAAGCACCTCCCGGCACACTTTTTCCTCGGTTCATCATTTCAGAGAGTGCCTGTT
>JAEEGL015431609.1_pt1 | contig 36895 bp, 31 predicted proteins | sample 9134231 | NCBI WGS metagenome assembly JAEEGL01 (sample SAMN16246548, study PRJNA631951) | gut metagenome | biome: gut microbiome; feature: rumen; material: fiber-attached | host: Bos | place: Iran: Karaj | collected 2018-10 | reverse complement strand
GGGTGCCAGTGTTGTAACCAAGGAAGACGGAATGCTTAAGAGAGATATCGGAAGCGATCTTATCAGACCGAGATTCTCAATCCTTAATCCCGAGCTTACATGCACACTTCCTCCTTATCAGACAGCCTGCGGTATTACAGATATCATGGCTCATATTTTTGAGAGATATTTTACAAATACAACAGATGTTGAAGTAACTGACAGACTCTGCGAAGCACTTCTTCTTACAATGATTAAAGAAGGTAAGAGAGTTATCGAAGATCCCAATAATTACCAGGCAAGAGCCAATGTTATGTGGGCAGGTACTGTTGCTCATAACGACATTGTCGGTGTCGGAAGATCTCAGGACTGGAATTCACACGGTCTGGAACATGAACTTTCCGGACTTTACGACTGTGCACACGGCGCGGGACTTGCGGTTATTATGCCTGCATGGATGGAATACGTATATAAGCATAACGTAAATCGTTTCTGCGAAGTAGCTACAAGAGTATGGGGTGTTCAGATGAATTTTGAAAATCCCGAAGAAACTGCTCTTGCGGGAATTAAGGAATTCAGAAAATTCTTAAGAAGCATCGGAATGCCTCTTGATTTCGAGGAAATCGGTGCTAAGGAAGAAGATATCCCTGTTCTTGTTGAAAAACTCGGTATCGGCGACGGCGTAAGAGGCGGATTCATGCAGCTTAACAGAGATGACGTAACAAATATTTATAAGCTTGCCGCAAAGAAGCAGAATATTTAAAGAATATTTGGTTTGTTTATGCTGATAGTATATTAAAGTCAGATACAGACTTTTCGGCATATCAGCTCAGAAATTTAAAAATATCAGAGAAGTGTATTTTAGAGGGTTAACATGAAAATTTTATTTATTGGGGGTACGGGTACCATTTCGTCCGCTATTACAAGAAAGCTGATTGAAAGCGGTGAAAATGTATACCTTTTAAACAGGGGCAACAGAAACGATGAATTCAGCGGAAAGGTCATTCATCTTAAAGTGAATGATGTAAACGACGAAGAAGAACTCAAAAGAATGATCGGTTCTCACAGTTTTGACGTCGTCTGCGATTTCATCGGATTCAAGAAAGAGCAGCTTGAGAGAGATTACAGAGTATTTAAGGGCAAAACCGGACAGTTTATGTATATCTCATCAGCATCTGCTTACAACAAACCCTGCAGAGATTATGTGATAACAGAAGGTACGAGCCTTGCGAATCCTTTCTGGCAGTATTCGAGAGATAAGATCGAATGCGAGGATTTCCTTATGGAAATGTACAGAAAAGAAGGATTTCCCGTGACTATTATAAGACCTTCGCATACATATTGCGAAAGAGAGGTTCCTCTTGGAGTTCACGGAAAGAACGGTTCCTACCAGGTTATAAAGAGAATGCTTGAAGGAAAGAAAGTAATTGTTCACGGAGACGGTACGAGTCTCTGGACAATGACTCACAATTCAGATTTTGCAAAAGGATTTATCGGACTTATGGGCAATCCTCATGCAATCGGCGAAGCATTCCAGATTACGAACGACGAGACACTCACATGGAATCAGATTTATGAAACGGTTGCTTCGGCACTCGGTGTTGAATTCAAACCTTTCTATGTAGCAAGCGATTTCCTTGCGCGCTGTTCTGATTACGATTTTACCGGCTCGCTTATCGGAGACAAAGCAAACTCCGTAGTTTTTGATAATTCAAAACTCAAAAAAGCGGTACCCGGGCTTAACATGAATGTCCGTTTTGGAGAAGGCATCAAAATGACGGTTGATTACGTTCTTTCCCACGAAGAATGTCAGAGAGAAGATCCTGAATTTGATGCATGGTGTGATAAAGTAATATCCGCCATTGAAGAAGCTGAAAAGAAAATCCTCTTTTCATAATTTTTACCTTAATAAAAGCGCACCTTTCGGTCCCTCCGAAGGTGTCTTTTATTTTGTTTCGTGTTTATATAATTCTTTACTTTTAGTGAGTATTTTTGTAAAATTTAGAATTGGAATGGTATAAATATGAAGACAATTATTATAGGCGGCGGAGCGGCAGGAATGATGGCTGCCATAAGCGCTTCGCAGGTTTCTGAAGAAGTAATTCTTTTTGAAAAAAACGAAAAAACAGGAAAGAAATTATTCATCACCGGAAAAGGCAGATGCAATGTTACAAATGCGTGCTCAAGGGATGAATTTTTTGAGAATATAGTAAGCAATCCGAAATTCCTTTTCAGCGCTTTTTCGAAGTTCGATAATTACGATCTGATGCAGCTTATCGAAGAAGAAGGAACAAAATTAAAGACTGAAAGAGGAAACAGGGTTTTCCCCGAGAGCGATCATTCTTCCGATATTTTAAAGGCTTTGAATAAAGCGGTGAAAGATGCCGGTACGGATGTAAGACTCAATACTTCCGTTAAGTCCGTGATAGTCGAAAACGGTGAGGCTAAAGGAATAATTACGGATGACGGAAAGAAAGAATTTGCCGACAGAGTGATAGTCTGTACGGGCGGAATATCTTATAAATCAACCGGTTCAACCGGAGACGGTTTAAGATGGGCAGGAGAAAACGGTCACAGGATATCGTCTCTTAAACCTGCGCTGGTTCCGCTTACAAGCAACGACAGATGGGTTTCCGATTTGCAGGGGCTTACTTTAAAGAACGTAAGACTTTCTTTGTTTGTTGCCGACAAGTGCAGATTTGAAGAAATGGGCGAAATGCTTTTTACTCATTTCGGTATAAGCGGCCCGCTTGTTTTAAGCGCAAGTTCAGTCCTCGCTTCATATGACGAGAAAAACGTTCATGTTTCCATAGACTTAAAGCCCGCACTTTCGGATGAAGAATTCGATGCAAGACTTCTTCGCGAGTTTAAGGAAGGAAACAAAAAAGAGTTAAAAAATATACTCGGAGAATTATATCCCGTAAAACTCGGACTTAAAATATGCGAACTTTCCGATATCGACATTTATAAAAAATGCAATGAGATATCAAAGGAAGAAAGAGCGAGACTTTTAAAGAATACGAAAAGATTAAAGATAAATATATCCGGTACGAGAGGATATGACGAAGCAATTATTACTCACGGCGGCGTATCAATTAAGGATATTAATCCTAAAACAATGGAAAGCAAAATCGTAAAGAATCTTTTCTTTGCGGGCGAAGTGATTGATGTAGATGCCTTTACGGGCGGTTTCAATCTTCAGATAGCTTTCAGTACGGGGTATCTTGCCGGATGCTCGCTTACGTAAATTCAGAATAATATAATTACTGATTTGCGGGAAAAGCTTTAAGATAAATCAAAATTGAAAGATTTATTGAAAATGCATTTTACAAATGATAACAAACTATTAAAAATATTAAAAAGGAAGTGTAAAAGATGGGCTTTAATGTTGCAATTGACGGACCTGCAGGTGCAGGCAAATCTACAATAGCCAAACTGGTTGCAAAAGAAAAAGGTTTTGTTTATGTGGACACGGGTGCCATGTACAGAGCTATTGCGTTATATCTTATAAGAAAAGGTATCAAACCCGATGACAATGCAGGCTTTGAAAAATACTGCTCAGAGGCTAATGTTTCGATTAAATATGAAGACGGAACACAGGTTGTTCTTCTTAACGGAGAGAACGTAAACGGCCTCATCAGAACACAGGAAGTCGGAAATATGGCTTCTGCAAGTTCAACCAACGGAAAAGTAAGAGCACAGCTTCTTGAACTTCAGAGAAAACTTGCTGCAGAAAATGATGTTGTTATGGACGGAAGAGATATCGGAACGAACATTCTTCCCAATGCAGAGTGCAAGATTTACCTTACTGCATCAAGCAGAGTAAGAGCAGAGAGAAGATATCTTGAATTAAAGGAAAAAGGTGAAGACTGCGATCTTGATACAATCGAAAAAGAAATCATTGAACGTGACGAGCGTGACATGAACAGAGAAATCGCACCTCTTAAGCAGGCTGAAGATGCAGTTTTCCTTGATACTTCTGATATGAACATTGAAGAAGTTAAAGACAAGATCGTAGAAATTATCAATAGCTGCACTAAGTAAGATTACAAAAAGGAAGTAAAATGGAAGTCAGACTTGCAACACATGCCGGATTCTGTTTCGGAGTTCAGAAAGCGGTTGACTGCGCTTACGAAGAAACAAATAAAGGCAATGTGATTTACACATACGGATCGATTATTCACAACAAGGAAGTTATGAATGATTTCTTTTCGAAGGGTGTCAAAGAGATTAACAGTCTCGAAGAACTCGACAACCTTCCGAAAGGCAGCGTGATAATCAGATCTCACGGTGTTGCCAAAAGCATATACAAAGGAATAGAAGAACGCGGATTTACGATAATCGATACTACATGTCCTTTTGTAAAAAGAATTCATAAGACGGTTAATGCCGAATCCGAAAAAGGAAAGCAGATAATCATTATCGGAAACGACGGACACCCTGAAGTTGAAGGCATAAAAGGGTGGTGCGAGAACGAAGCAATCGTCGTATCCGAAAAGGAAGATATTCTTTCTTTAAAGGGAAAAATTAAAGGCGATATATGTGTTGTTTCGCAGACAACATTTAATATCAATAAATTTAAAGAATTAGTTGAAGTTTTAAAAGAAATTTGTTATGATGATAATGTTAGTGTTGTGGATACTATTTGCAATGCTACAAAAGAACGTCAGGACGAGGCCGCGCAACTGGCCGAAATTTCAGACGTTATGATTGTGATAGGGGATTCACAAAGTTCCAACTCGTGTAAACTTTTTGAGATATGTAAAGCTCGATGTGAAAAGACCTATTTCATACAGACACTTAAGGAGTTGCATTTGGAAATACCGGCTAATGCTAACCTGGTGGGAATTACAGCTGGGGCGTCAACCCCAAAAAACATTATTGAGGAGGTTCAAAATTATGTCAGAACTTACTTTTGAACAAATGCTTGATGAATCATTTAAAACAATTCGAACAGGAGAAGTAGTTAGCGGTGAAGTAATTGACGTTAAACCCGATTATATCATTTTGAATATCGGCTACAAGTCAGACGGCATTTTAACTAAATCTGAGTTTACTAATGATACAAGCGTTGATCTGACAGAGAAAGTGAAAATCGGAGATACCTTAGAAGTTAAGGTTCTCAAAGTGAACGATGGCGAAGGACAGGTTTCACTTACACACAAGAGACTTGCTGCGGACAAAGGATCCAAAGTACTCGAAGATGCATTTAACAATAAGAGCGTTATCAAGGGTGTTGTTTCTCAGATACCCAACAACAAGGGTGTTATCGTTGTTGTTGACGAAGTAAGAGTATTCATCCCTGCAGGACTTCTTTCCGACGCTTACGAAAAAGATTTATCCAAGTTCATGGATAAGGAAATCGAATTCTACATGCAGGAGTATGATCCCAAGCAGAGAAGATATATCGGCAACCGTAAAGAACTTGTTGTTTCTCAGAAAAACAAAGCAATGGAAGAAGTTCTTTCAAAGATCAAAGTTGGCGATACAGTAGAAGGAACAGTTAAGAACGTAACAGACTTTGGTGCATTCATTGACCTCGGCGGTATCGATGGTCTTCTTCACATCAAAGAAATGAGCTGGGGAAGAATTGAAAGTGCCAAGAAGCTTTACAAAGCAGGCGATAAGATCAAAGTTCTTATCAAAGAAATCAACGGCACAAGAATTTCTCTTTCAACAAAGTTTGAAGATGACAATCCCTGGAAAGATCTTGCTGCAAGATTCCCTGTTGGCAGCGTTGTAACAGGTACAGTTGCAAGAATGACTGACTTCGGTGCATTCATTCAGCTTGAAGGCGGTGTAGACGCACTTCTTCATGTATCACAGATTTCAAAGAATCACATCGAGAAACCTTCAGATGTTCTTAAGATCGGTGATGAAGTTACTGCTGAAGTTACAGAAGTTAACGAAGAGAACAACAGAATCAGCCTTTCCGTAAGAGCACTTCTTCAGCCTAAGAAAGAAAAGACTGAAGAAACTGAAAGCGGAGATTACGCAAGTGTTGATGTTGATGCCGTAGTTGCTTCACAGGAAGAAAACACAGAAGAATAATCATTAAGTATCTATATAAAAATAAGCGCTTATGGGCGCTTATTTTTTTGACCTTAATTTATGGAAAGAAATACATAAATATGATAAAATATTATCGATAAAATTTTAAATTACCAGGGGTTACGATTATGGTTTATGATTATGAATATTTTAAAAGCGAAGTTTATAAACTGACCAAAATTGACTTGAGTGCTTACAAAGAAAAACAGATGAAAAGACGTATCGATACACTTATTATGCGTCATAAAATCAAGGGTTACGAGAATTTTGTAGTAAAGCTTAAAGAAGACCCTTCGGTTCTTGAAGAATTTGTCAGTTATCTTACGATTAACGTTTCGGAATTTTACAGAAATCCGGAACAGTGGGAAATTCTTGAAAAGCAGGTTCTGCCTCTTCTTGAGGAAAGATTCGGGAATAATATCAAAATCTGGAGTGCTGCATGTTCGACTGGAGATGAACCTTATACGATTTCGATGCTTTTCTCCGAACACATGAAGCAGACAGATTATTCCATTTATGCATCCGATCTTGATAAAACAGTTCTTGCGGTTGCTCAAAAGGGTGTATATGCGAAGAAATCGCTTCTCGGACTTCCTTCAAAATATAAGGATAAATACTTCAAGGCTATTGATGCAGAAGACTTCAGCGTGGATCCTTCTCTTAAGAGAACAATTAAATTTGAAAGACATAATCTTTTACTCGATCCATTTCCGAAGAATCTGAGCCTTATCGTCTGCAGAAACGTTCTTATTTATTTTACGGAAGAAGCGAAGAATGAGATATTCAAAAAGTTCTATCAGTCGCTTGCTCCGGGAGGAGTTCTGTTCCTCGGTGCAACTGAGCAGATTATGGATTACAGAGATATCGGATATATAAGAAAAGCTTCTTTCTTCTTTGAGAAGCCTTTATAAATATCGATTTATCGTATTGATGATATCATTATTTAAAGTATGAAAGAGGATTAAATAATCCGGATTAACTTATAATTTTTTTGAATTTGCATAATAAAAAATTAAGCCCTATGGATTTCCGTAGGGCTTTTTAATGTCTTATTGATTTACACTGTGAACATGTTTTGAAGTACGTGTTCTGCGTATTTGTTGAAACTTTCTCTTGAAGTTTTGAATTCGGGTGTAAGTTCAAAGAACAACTGATGGTCTCTGTAATCTCTCTTGTAGAACGGCTCGAAGAGGACACCCCATTCAGGAAGATATGTCGATGTCTTACGTGTGTAGCAGGTAAGAGCACTGGCGGGTTCTTTGTGGTCCTTTTCAATGAACTGAGCCACGGATTTGTGTACAGCCATATCTTCATTGATTAAATAGTAGTAATCTCTGTAGTTAGAGTAGAAATACTTCATTTCTTCTTCGTAAAGAGGCACTTTAAGGATACCGTCGATTCCGTCGCAGGTGAAGTAGCATCCGTTAGCTGCATATGAGAGCGGAACGGGAACTGCATTTCTGAAACGGAGAGTAAGGATAAGTTCCTGACGCTTTTTGTTCTCGTAATCGTTATAGTAATTAGCCTTAACCTTCATAACACGAAGTGATTTGTTGAAGATATCGAGAATTGCGAGGAGTGAAACCATATGAAGCATGCCTTCAACGTCTTCCTTATTATGAAGAAGGATTGATTCCATAATGCTTTCATCTTTGTTGCAGACAAACTCGTGATAGTAGTTGATGAGTTCGCCGCCGTCAAGTCTGTCTCTTCTTATCATTCCGAGGAAAGACTGGAGTGTTTTCTGTCTGCAGTCCTCGAGTTTCATGAAATTCTTGTAAGGTTTGATTCTTTTATAAATATCCAGACCGTCGAAATTGCCGAAGTCGAAGTTGATTTCGTACTGAATGCATTTCTGCTCAAGGTAGGGTATATCAAACTGATTTCCGTTGAAATGAATCAAAAACGAATAATTTACGCTGAATTCAAGGAATGCTCTTAAAACATCGATTTCTTCGTCGTAATTTTCAGCCAGCCACTGGATTAACTGCCATTCTTCGTTTTCGTAATATGCACATCCGATCATATAAAGATTCGAACTTCTTGCCGAAAAGCCTGTGGTTTCGATATCGAGAAAAAGAATATCTTTGATCGGAGCTAAAGTTTCTATCGGATAATTGATTTCTTTAAGTCTGGTCGAACACTGAATAGTTTTCATTAGATTCCCTTCCCAATTACAATTTTTACATACACATTTATATTACTACATTTTGAAAATTTAATATAGTATTTTTTGAAAATAAGTAGTAATATATTAAAGGCTATTTTATAAAATATAAAGGAGAAAAGGCTTTGTTTACATTTCACGGTGGTATTCACCCATATGACGGAAAAGACATTTCAAAGGATAAACCTATCGTAGATTACAGCCCCAAGGGCCTCATGGTATATCCTTTGTCTCAGCATATCGGCGCACCTGCTGAACCGGTTGTTGAGGTTGGGGAACGTGTATTGGTCGGACAGCTTATAGCTAAAGACACGGGGTTTGTTTCGTCTCCAATTTATTCGTCGGTTTCCGGAACCGTAAAAGCAATCGAACCCAGAAGAGTTATTACCGGGGATCATGTTAAGGCTATTGTTATCGAGAATGACAATGCTTATGAATCGGTTGAATTTACGCCGCATCCGGATTATACGAAGCTTTCGAGAGAAGAAATTGTCGGTCTTATTCAGAAGGCCGGTGTTGTAGGAATGGGTGGTGCAGGATTCCCTACTCATGTCAAAGTTTCCCCCAAGGAGCCTGACAAGATTGAGTACATTATCGCTAACTGCGCCGAATGTGAACCTTATCTTACCAGTGACTACAGGATTATGATTGAATCTCCCGAGAAACTTGTAGAAGGTTTGCGTATTGAACTTTCCTTATTTAATAATGCAAGAGGTATACTTGCTGTTGAAGACAATAAGCCTGACTGCATTAAGATATTAAAAGAGCTTACAAAGAATGATGACAAGATTACTGTTATCGGACTTAAGACAAAATATCCTCAGGGATCTGAAAGACATCTGATTTTTGCTACCACAAAGAGAGCAATCAACTCATCGATGCTTCCTTCTGATGCCGGATGTATTGTTAATAACGTCGATACAATCTGCTCGATTTATTCTGCGGTTGTTGAAGGCAAGCCCCTTCTTCACAGAATTGTTACCGTAACCGGTGACTGTATCAAGAATCCGCAGAACTTCAGAGTTCCCATCGGAACAAACTATCATGAATTAATTGATGAAGCAGGCGGTTTTATCAAGCAGCCCGAGAAAATCGTTTCGGGTGGTCCCATGATGGGATTTGCCATTTTCGATCTGGATGTTCCCGCTACAAAGACATCCTCGGCATTGCTTTGCTTATCGACAGACCAGATTTCTTCTGCAAAAGAAACTGCATGTATCAACTGCGGAAGATGTGTTGAGGTTTGTCCCGGAAGAGTAATTCCTTCAAAACTCGCCGATTTCGCTCAGAATAACGACAGAGAACAGTTTGAGAAATTCAACGGTATGGAATGCTGTGAGTGCGGATGCTGCAGTTATATCTGCCCTGCAAAACGTTATCTTACACAGTCCATCAAATCAATGAGAAGAATGATTCTTGCTGACAGAAAGAAAGGGGGTAAGAAATAATGAGTGAAGAGAAAAAGCTTAAAGTTTCATCCAACCCTCACGTCAGAGACGGAATGTCTACAAGAGGAATCATGCTTGCTGTTATCATAGCACTTTTACCGACAACCATTTTCGGTATCATCAATTTCGGCTATCATGCTGCACTTGTAATTCTTGTTTCGGTTGGATTTTCGGTTCTTGCCGAATTCGTAATGTGTAAAATATTAAAGAAACCCGTTTCGGTAGGCGACTGCTCGGCTATTGTTACAGGTCTTTTGCTTGCGCTTAACCTTCCTTCACAGTTTCCTTTGTGGATGACGGCTCTCGGTGCATGCTTTGCAATAGTAGTAGTCAAGATGCTTTTCGGCGGCCTTGGCCAGAACTTTATGAACCCTGCACTCGGTGCAAGATGTTTCCTTGTTATTTCATTTGCAAAATACATGACAAACTTTGATTGCGATGCTTATACCGGTGCAACTCCTCTTGCAATTGTTAAAGCAGGCGGACAGGTTAATATTTTTGATATGGTTATCGGACGTACCGCAGGTACAATCGGTGAAACAAGTATGATCGCGATTGTTCTCGGTGCATGCTTCCTTATTGCTCTCGGAATTATCGATTTGAGAATTCCCGGAACATACATTCTTTCATTTGTAATTTTCATTCTTATCTTCTCAAAGAGAGGATTTGACTTAAATTACATCTGTGCAGAACTTTCAGGCGGCGGACTTCTGCTCGGTGCTTTCTTTATGGCTACCGATTATTTCACAAGGCCGATTACCAAAAAAGGACAGTATATCTTCTGTATTTTCCTCGGTATCCTTACCGGTATCTTCAGAGTATTCGGTCCTTCGGCAGAAGGCGTATCCTTCGCTATTATAATAGGAAACCTTATCGTTCCTCTTATCGAAAAGGTTACTCTTCCTAAAGCTTTTGGTAAAGGAGGAGAGAATCTGTGAAAATATCTAACGAAGAAATAATTAAAATAATCAAAGATACCGCAGTTATCTTCGGTATCACACTGGTAGCGGGACTCGGACTCGGATTCGTATACGAACTTACCAAAGAGCCCATTGCCACACAGGAAGCTCAGGCTCAGGCTGATGCCTGCAACGAAGTATTTAAAGAGTTAAATGCTGCAGGTGTGCTTGATACTGTTACGGAACTTACATTTAACAAGATTGATGTGGATCCCGCCATTTCAAAAGCTGTTCTTGATAAAGGTTATGATACAGCTTACATCGACAGCGTTTACGAAGCAAAAACAACCGACGGAAATCTTTACGGATATGTAATCGGTGTTACATCAACTTCGGGATACGGCGGAAACATTTCGTTCTACATGGGTATTACTCTTGATGATTACCTTAAAGGAATTTCGATTCTTTCGATTTCCGAAACTCCCGGCCTTGGTATGAATGCTGAGAACGTTCTTGTACCTCAGTTCAGAAACAAGAAGCTTGAAGAATACCAGGTTGTTAAAACAGGTGCGCTTTCATCTAATGAAATCGATGCGATCACATCTGCCACAATCACATCAAAGGCTGTAACAAACGGTGTTAATACCGGTGTTCAGTATTACATGATGTTAACAGGCGAAGGGAGGGAAGAGTAATGAAGAAATGTCTTGAACGTCTTTATAATGGACTTATAAAAGAAAATCCCACTTTCGTACTTATGCTCGGTATGTGTCCTACACTTGCGGTTACCACATCGGCAATCAACGGTCTCGGTATGGGTCTTTCCACAATGGTCGTACTTGCACTCAGCAACATGATCATTTCGGCCTTAAGAAAGATTATTCCCGATAAGGTTCGTATCCCTGCATACATTGTTATCATTGCAACTTTCGTTACGATAGTGGAACTGCTTATGCATGCTTATGTTCCCGGCCTTTATTCGGCACTCGGAATTTATATTTCACTTATCGTTGTTAACTGTATTATCCTCGGCCGTGCCGAGAGTTATGCTTCCAAGAACCCCGTATTCCCTTCACTTTTCGACGGAATCGGTATGGGTCTCGGATTTACAATGGCTTTAACCATCATCGGTTTGGTCAGAGAATTCCTCGGAGCCGGAACTTTATTCGGATTTGCGGCTTCCGATGTTTTGGGTGACAAGATCGGCAATATCGTACTTGCTGCATTTGAGAGAGCAGTTTCTCCTGAATCCACTGGTTTCCTTAAAGTGATTCATGATATTTTCGCTCTTGAGTTTTCATCATTCTCACCTGTCGGAATTCTTGTTATGGCACCCGGCGCGTTCTTCGTACTTGCAACCCTTACAATGATTCAGAATGTAATCAAAGACAAGGGAGCAAAGGCAGGCAAGGATACTTCCAAGATCGGTTCGGGATGCAGCAGCGACTGTATGAACTGCTCTGACATGGGCTGCTCAAGAAGACTTGTTGATAACAAAGAAAAAGTTAACAAAGAAACCTCCGCTAAGGAAGTTAAATCTGAAAACAAAGATAAAGCCGAAGCAAAGGATAAAACTGCTGCTAAAGAAAAGGCAGATATCAAAGAAGATTCGGCTAAAGAAAAAACTGCTTCTTCTGAAGAAGTAAAAGAAGAAAAAGCAGAGGATGCAAAGAAGGAGGATAAAGATGAACGGTAGTTATATTGGAAGCATCATTGTTATCGCGATAAGTTCATCGCTTGTAAGCAATGTTGTACTCAGTCAGTTCCTTGGACTTTGTCCTTTCCTCGGAGTTTCCAAGAAAGTTAAAACAGCTGCAGGTATGGGCGGTGCTCTAATATTCGTTATTACGCTTTCGTCACTCGTTGCAGGACTGATTTACAAATTTATCCTTAAACCCCTTAATCTGGATTATTTGAAAACTATTGTTTTCATTTTGATAATTGCGGCACTTGTTCAGTTCGTGGAATTTTTCTTAAAGAAATACATCAAATCCCTTTATCAGGCTCTCGGTGTATATCTTCCTCTTATTACCACAAACTGTGCGGTACTTGGTGTGGCAATCAACAACGTTAACCTTGAATACGATATTCTTACAGGTGTTGTTAACGGCTTCGCAACAAGTGCAGGTTTTGCAATTTCAATTATTATTCTTGCAGGTTTGAGAGAGAAGATGGAATATAACAATGTTCCCAAATACATGAAGGGCATGCCTATAGTTCTTGTTACTGCCGGACTTATGGCTATTGCTTTCTGTGGTTTCTCGGGACTTATTTAAATCGCGGGAATAAGCGAACGGATGATAAATAAACAGAATTAGATTTCTGGGGAGATTAATATGAGTGTTACTGGAATATTGCTCGCTGTCGGAATTGTTGCGGCAGTAGGCTTGTTTATAGGTATATTCTTGGGCATCGCATCGGTTGTATTCAAAGTGCAGGTTGATGAGAGAGAAGAGAAAATTGTTGAAGTGCTTCCGGGCAACAACTGCGGCGGATGCGGATATCCCGGATGTTCCGGACTTGCAGCTGCCATCGTTAAAGGTGAGGCACCTGTTAACGGATGTCCTGTCGGCGGAGACGCAGTAGGCAAGAAAGTTGCCGAAATTATGGGCGTTGAAGCACAGGAATCAGAAAGAAAAGTTGCATTTGTAAAATGTAACGGGAAATGTGATGCTGTTAAAGCCAATTATGATTATGTCGGACAGGAAGACTGTCAGATGCTTATGTTCGTTCCCAACCAGGGACCTAAAGCATGTAATCATGGCTGTACAGGATTCGGAAGCTGCGTAAAGGCCTGTCCTTTCGATGCTATTCATGTTGTTGACGGCGTTGCTGTTGTAGACAAAGAGAAATGTAAAGCCTGCGGCAAATGTATTGCAGTTTGTCCAAGACATATAATTGAACTCATTCCTTACAGTGCGCCTTACGCTGTAGCATGTTCATCTACAGAAAAAGGACCTGTTACAATGAAAGAGTGTACAAACGGATGTATCGGATGCGGACTCTGCAAGAAGAACTGCGAAGCAGGCGCTGTAGAAGTTACCGATTTCCACGCAACCATCGATTACGCTAAGTGCGCAGGCTGCGGAACATGCGTTGAGAAATGTAAGAAGAATTGTATTGTTTCTCACTAATTGATTTAAACACAATAATATAAGTTATTCAAAAAAAGTTCCTTTGTAAAAAGGAACTTTTTAGTTTTTAATCTTCGTAGATAAAGGTTGCCTTTGCATTATATTTCTTTAAAATATCCTGAGAATTATCTTCGCCGAGTATTAAGCATATGGTTGATAATGCATCGCCTTCGAGAGAAGATTCCGATTCAATGGTTACACTCAAAACGCCGTTATTTACAGGATAGCCTGTTTCGGTGTCGAGTATGTGATGATATCTGATTCCGTCATATTCTACGAATCGTTCATATGTTCCGCTGGTTACGACTGATTCGTTTGTTGCATAAATAACAGAACTTATTTCTTCGGTGTTTACCGGATCTTTGATTCCGACTGCGAAAGGACTGCCGTCAGGTTTATTTCCGATAACGAGAATATTACCGCCGAGAGAGATGACCGCACTTTCAACGTTTTCAGAAATAAGATATTCTTTTAATTTATCTGCGATATATCCTTTTGCGATAAATCCGAGATCGATTTTCGCTTCGGGATTTTTAAGTGTAACTGTATTGTTTTTCGATAATTCAACATTTCTGAAATCGATATTTTCGACTGACTTCTTTATTGTTTCATCATCGGGCTTATCGGTTTTGGAATATGTTTTATCCGAGAATCCCCATTCATCGATAAGAGGAGCAACGGTTATATCAGCTTTGCCGTTTGTTTCTTCACAGAATTCCAAAGCTCTTTTGATAAGATAATATGTTTCCGGGTCAACTTCTACGGGATTTCCTCCTGAATTGTTGATTCTGTAAACATCACTTCCTTCGAGAGTTCTTGAAAAAAGTTTTTCGTATCTGTCACAGAGTTTTAAGCATTCATCAAGTTTTTTTGAATCTTTTGCGGAATAAACTTTTACTGATATATAAGTATCGAAATAGAAGCCTTCTTTGGAATAGTCTTTATTGTTCTTTGGCAAAAGAAAAGCCGCTGCAGCTACAATTGCCGTTACAGCAATTATAATTATGATTTGTATATATTTTTTCATATAGTGTTCCGATTCGGTTACTTTAAATTTTTTATAATATATCATATTTGCGAATAAGTGTGAAGAAATGTAATCGATCAGAGTTATGTTTGATATTTTTTTTGCATGTATTTGAATGCTATAAGAAATAAAGAAAATAATAAGTTTATGTATAAAAATCAAATGGACAATATATATATCAAAAATTATATTGATTACTTTTATTAAATATGCAACAATAGAAAAAGGTTTTGAGAAGGAGATGAATAATGAGAAACAAATTAATTAAAGTAATGTCTTTATTAGCTTCGATAATGTTTGTATTTTCGCTTGCGGGATGCCAGAGCATCGAAAAGGCTAAGATTTTTAATGAATATATAACAGATCTTAGTGCCGACAAGCCTTACTGGGAAGCTGCACAGGCTGCTGCAAATAATATTTCGAGTGCCCACAGCAATTCAGAAATTCTTTCTTATGCTGAACTCTGCAACGGATATCTTGATAAAATTGCAGAAAATGCGCAGAAGAGAAATCAGACAATAACCGATGTTGAGATTAAAGATATCGATGATACTTATGTAGGTTTTGTTACCAGTATGAGAGATGGTTACACGGATTTGATTGACGGCGTTAAGACAGGTGATGCTGATAAGTTCAATCGCGGAAATCTTCTTATTCAGGATGCGTTAAACAAGAGCCTGTTGTTCAGCGATAAGGTTTCTGCTTATCAGACCAAGTATAAACTTAAACCTTCTGAAGATGTCTCCAGTCTTGAACATGCACTTACCGGTAAATAATTTTACGGATAAAAGATTGTTTTAGATGAACTTTTTTCGGACGTGAAACTTTGACGGAACAGAAGAGTTTAAATTAATCGGAAATAATATTTGAAATAAAAAACAGATATGGTTGATTCCATATCTGTTTTTCTTTATGAAAGAAAAATTTTATTCTTCAGGTATAACCGAAATTACTCTGTTTCTTCCGTGTTCTTTTGCGTAGTAGAGTCTTTCGTCTGCAATCTGTACGTTTTCTTCCGTAGTAAGTTCAGCAGATAACTGGCTTACACCGAAACTCATTGTAACTTTCAAATCAAGACCTTCGAAATGGCATACGCTGTCTTCGATTTTCTTTCTTACTTCTTCGGCAAAATTGTGTGCCTCTTCAAGAGATTCGCCGTTCATAAGGAAAATAAATTCCTCGCCGCCCCAGCGGAATACACCGTCATCGATTCCGATGGAAGCTTTAAAGATATTTGCTACGTGCTTAAGAATAGCATCGCCTGCGTTGTGACCCCAAGTATCGTTTACTCTCTTGAAATGGTCTATATCGCACATAATAATCGAACAATTTTTTGCACTTAAGAGCGGTGCGATATTGTTCTCGTAGAATGAATGTAGACCGCGTCTGTTTTTAAGTCCTGTGAGCTGATCCTGAAGTGCTTCGTTATAAAGAAGATAACTTTCCAGAGATCTTCCGCAGAAAGCCGATGCGAGAGAAGTTCTCTTTGCGTCATCTTCGTTAAAGTCGATTGCTTCGCCGTCACGGTCAAGTTTGTTGATTGCCTGGAAAGCGCCGATAACCTTTCCTTCGGCATTGGTAACAGGCATTGTAAGAATTGACTTTGTTTTGTAACCGGTGGACTTGTCAACTTCGGGATTAAATCTCGGATCGTTGTAAGGATCGTTAGTGATGATTATTTGATTGTTCAGAATTGATGCCCCGATTAACCCCTTGTCTTCGGGAACGGTAATTTTACCTGTGTTAAGCGCTGCGATAGTCCAGACTTCGTGGTTGCTTTTATCCCAGAAAAAGAATGAAGCACGGTCTGAATGCACGAGCGTTTTGCCCATTTCCGTAAGAAGGATAATGGTTTTGGAAAATTCCTTTTCATTGAACAATGCGTTCATGTAGTTGAAAATCTGTGTGAGTGTTTCGTCACTGTTTGGATATCTGTACTGATTCATAAATATCTCCCCCTTCGAATTCCTTTTAATTTTATCATAGAAAAGAAATATATTGAACAGAAAAATCGAAAAAAGAGACTAAATTAGGACATGAATTTTCTATGAAATATACAAAGAGAAAAGCAATTCTTTTACTTTAAAATATTTGCGATAACTGTTAAAATATAGGTATGAAAAACAAAAAAATCGAAAAGAATATTTTACTTGTTCTGTTACAGGCACTTTTGGCAGGAGTGCTTTGTTTTTTTTGTGTATATTTTGGCTTGTTCAGAATCGTGGATTCGCTTTACAAGGATAAGCTTTACCAGATCCCCAGACCTATGGATAAGAGAATAAAGATTATCGCAATCGATGCCGAAACTCTTTCCGAATACGGACCGGTCAATACCTGGGATCGAAGCAGATATAACGAACTTCTTGATCTGATAGGCGACTATGCTTCGGTTGTTACTTACGATGTGATGTTTGTCGGAGATATGAATCCCGAAAGCGATGAAGCGTTCAGACAAAATGTTGAATCGAGAAACAATGTTGTTCTTGCAAATCATCTTGTTCTTGATGCATCAGTTGAAACAGACGAAAACGGAAAGAAATACATAAATAAGAATCATATAAAGATGATAGAGCATCCGTTTATCGAAGACGCTTCTCAGGGATATCCCAATGTATCTACTGATGATGACGGAATCATAAGAAGAGCGATTCCTAAGTTTCTTTATGCGGGCGAAGAGGGCGCGAATGTTTCTGACGAACTTTACAGCCTTTCGTATCAAACCTATGTAAAATACTGCGAACTGAATTCCATCCCCGCAAAAGATTACGGATACGGTGAGAAAAACATCTATTACGCCGGAAGACCTTTTGATTATGAAGCTGTTTCGATGGTCGATGTTCTTGAAGGCAGAATCGATCCGAGACTTTTTACCGGCAGTATAGTACTTGTCGGTGCATACGTAACCGGTCTTCAGGATCAGTTCTCGGTTCCGAATTCAAACGATCAGATGTACGGGGTTGAAATTAACGCAAACCTTGTACAGGCATTTCTTGAGGACTGCTTCCCTGATGATGCGAATGTGCTTCTTTGTTCGATTATTTTTTCACTTATTGTTTTCGGACTTTATGTTCTCTTTTCTTATATTCATATAAGATGGGGTACCGTGATTTTTATTCTATCCGAGATAGCAGTTGTCGGAGTCGGCATTCTTTTATATACAAAGAGTCTTCTTTCGGTTCCGATGATTTATCTGAATGTTTTTATCATTGTTTCCTATGTGACGACACTGGTATTTAACTATATTAAAGAAACTCTTGCGAAGAAAAGAATTTCATCTGCTTTCAGAAAATATGTCGCACCTCAGGTTGTTGACGATATTATCAAGCAGGGTAAACTTGATATCACGCTCGGAGGTGAAAGCAAAGACATCGCGGTGCTTTTTGTCGACATCAGAGGATTTACTCCTTTGTCCGAAAGTCTGCCGCCTGAAAAAGTTGTTGAGATTCTTAACAGATATTTAAACCTTACGACGAATTCCGTATTTAAGAACAGCGGTACGCTCGATAAATTTATCGGCGATGCGACCATGGCTGTTTTTAACGCACCGTTTGATCTGGAAGATTATGAATACAAAGCGGTTTGTGCTGCTTTTGATATAGTATCGGGCGCAAAAGAACTTGAAGAAGTCTGCATGGAGATGTACGGCAAAAAAGTTGCGTTCGGCGTGGGGGTTAACTGCGGCGAAGCTGTCGTCGGAAACATCGGATGCGATTTTCGAATGGATTACACGGCCATCGGCGACACTGTCAATACGGCTGCGAGACTTGAAGCGAATGCAAAAGCCGGACAGGTACTTATCAGCAAAGCTTTGTATGAAAGACTTAAAGGAAGGATAAAGGTTAACGAGATCGGAACCATTCCGTTAAAGGGTAAAGCGGAAGGCTGCTTTGTATACGAGCTCGTTGATGTAAAAGGGGAGGCAGAAAATTGAACAGATATCTGATCATTCCGGATATTGAAAATATCGACGAATATCTGGAACTGGCAAAAAAATATAATCTGGGGTTTGAATTTAACGATTTCTTTTTTCCTAAAATGCTTTCTGATAAAGAAGCTTGCGAAGAGAGGATAAATGCATATAAAAAACATGAACTTCCGGATTTGCTGACTTCGCATGGGGATTTTTTTGACATTTATGTTTTTTCGATTGATGAGGAAATAGCAGAGATTTCAAAGAAAAGAATATATCAGAGCATGGAAGTTGCCGAAAGTATCGGTGCAGGTAAGGTTATTTTCCATACAAATATAAATTCTGCCATAGCAAAAGATACTTATTTTGACAGCTGGGTAAACAGCAATGAAATCTTTTTCAGGGACGTGTGTGCGGATTTTCCGAACATAACGGTTCTTATGGAAAACATGTTTGATTACGATTCAAAAGCACTTTATGAGATATCAAAAAGAATGGAAGATGTGAAGAACTTTGGAATCTGTCTTGATTATGCTCATGCCTTTTTGTCAAAAGAGAAGCCGGGAGAATGGGTTTCAAAACTTAAACAGTACATTAAACACGTGCATATCAACGATAATGACGGCGAATTGGATCTTCATCTCGCCGTAGGAAGCGGAAAAATCGACTGGGATGAGTTCAAGAGATACCGCGACGAGTATTTTCCGGATGCCACGATCCTTATCGAAGTAAACGGGATCGAAAAGATAAAAGATTCGATAAAATATCTCGGAATAGGGTAAATATGTGTATTTTCGGGTTTTTTCTCATTATGGGGAATAACCCGAATTCTTTATTTTCGGGGATAATATAAATTATTTATAAAAAAATCAAAAAAGTGTTTATTTATTGCTCACATTATGCGATAATACAAAGGTGTATGAGTGCGCTTTTATATACTCATACAAAATTGAACAGGGGTGTTTATTTATGGCAATTTTTGGTAACAGAATTCGTGTCGGTGATTTATTGGTACAGAAAGGTTATATCACTGACGATCAATTAAGCCAAGCTCTCGAAGAACAGCGAGAGAAGAAAGGAAAACTCGGTGAAGTCCTTATTGAAATGGGACTCGTTACGGAAGAGCAGTTTTCCGGGGTTATATGCGCTCAGTTAGGCATACAATCAATTGAATTAAAAAATGTTAAGTTAGACGAGGAACTTCTTAAGACTGTCGGCGAAGACATCATGAGAAAAGACGTTCTTGTTCCTATCGGATACGATGAGAACGACTATTCCAAGATTCTTGTTGCTATGGCAGACCCGATGAACCTCGGTGCGATCGACGATGTCCAGATTGTGACCGGTATGGAAGTTACGCCGGTTTATGCATCTTCATCATCCATCAACATCAGACTTGATAAGATTTACGGTAAGAAGCAGGCTATGGAAGCTGCCGAACAGTTCCAGGCTGAGCATGCCGATGAGTTTGGCGATACTGACGAAGAAGAAGATGATGAATCATTAAACGATGCTCCCATCGTTAAGATCGTTAACACTATCCTTGATGAATCCGTTCGTATGGAATCTTCCGATATCCATATCGAACCCATGGAAGACAGAGTAAGGGTTCGATTCAGAGTCGATGGTGTTCTCCAGGAAGTATTTACTTACAATACTAACGTATTGGCAGCGATGGTTGCACGTATTAAGATCGTTTCAGGTCTTGATATTTCTGAAAAGAGAAAACCTCAGGACGGTCGTCTTACCCGTGTTGTTGACGGCGAAGAATACGACGTCCGTGTTTCTATCTTACCTACTGTATACGGTGAGAAAACCGTTATGCGTATGACAAAGAAGAGAGGTCTTACCAGAGAGAAGAAGCACTTAGGTCTTTATCCCGATGATGAGAAGAAACTTGACAGTATTACGCATAACCCTCACGGTATCATCCTTGTTACCGGACCTACAGGTTCAGGTAAATCTACCACATGTTATACGGTACTTCATGAACTTAATAAAGAAACAGTTAACATCATCACAGTTGAAGACCCTGTCGAAGCAAACGTACCCGGCGTTAACCAGGTACAGGTTAACGTTAAAGCAGAGCTGACATTCGCATCAGCCCTTCGTTCAATCCTTCGTCAGGACCCTGATATCATCATGATCGGTGAAATTCGAGACGGTGAGACGGCAGGTATCGCTGTTAAGGCGTCTATCACAGGTCACTTGGTTATCTCAACACTGCATACAAACTCGACATCCGCATCCATCACCCGTCTTATCGACATGGGTGTTGAATCATACCTCATCGGTGACGCGGTTGTAGGTATCATCGCTCAGCGTCTTGTAAGAAGACTTTGTCCGAAGTGCAAGATTCCTCATGAAGCTGATGAAAAAGAGAAAGAGATGTTAGGTGTTCCTCTTGACCAGAACCTCATTATTTATGAGCCCGGCGGTTGCGATGAATGTAACCATGGTTACAAAGGACGAAAAGCTATCTATGAAATCATGCCTATTACTTCAGGTATTCGTCGTATCCTTCACCAGAAGGTTACAGCAGATGAAATCCAGGAAGTTGCTGTAAAAGAAGGTATGAATACACTCCGTATGGCAGGCGCAAGAAATGTTGTAGAAGGCATTACATCCATCGAAGAGATGGTAAGAGTTGCTTACGATATGGATGAAGAAGTAAAATAATTTTTTCAAACTACAAATAAAAATAAAGGTAAAGGTGGGAAAATATGGCTGAATTTGTTTACACTGCCGTCGGCCCTGACGGTAAAAAGAAAAAAGGTCACATTGAAGCAAAGACCAAAGAGATGGCTGTAGCCAATCTTAAAGCAGAAAAGAATACTGTTCTTAATATCGCCGAAGCAGGCGGTCTTGCGAGAAAAGTAAACTTATCTTTCGGTGCAAAGGTAAAAGCGAGAGACTTCTCCGTATTCTGTCATCAGTTTGTATCTATTATTCAGGCCGGTGTTACTATCGTAGAAGCTTTCCAGATGCTCGGTGAGCAGACAGAAAACAAGGCTTTGAAATTTGCTATTCAGCAGGTTCACTCAGATATTTCAAAAGGTGATCCTCTTGCGGTTGCGATGAGAAGAAGAGGCGGAGTATTCCCTGATATGCTTTGTAACATGGTAGAAGCCGGTGAAGCATCAGGTTCACTTGATAACTCATTTGCACGTATGGCTATCCAGTTCGAAAAGGATGCTCAGCTGGAAGCAGCTGTTAAGAAAGCGGTTATTTATCCTATAGTACTTATTATCGTACTTATCGGCGTTGTATTCGCAATGATGACATTCGTTATTCCCCGATTCATGGGTATGTTCGAAGGTCTCGATGCGGAAATGCCCGCCATCACAATGGTTATCGTACACATTTCGGATTTCTTCGTAAAATTCTGGTGGCTGATTCTTATCTGCGGTGCAGTATTATTTATAGCATTTAAAGCGTTCCAGGCTTCTGCAGGCGGAAAAGATATCATCGACAGACTTGCTCTTAGAATTCCCGTTCTCGGACCCATTCAGCAGAAGAAAGCCTGCGCAAAACTCGGTCGTACACTTTGTACACTTCTCGGTGCCGGTGTTCCTATGATCGATGCGCTGGAAATAACTGCGAAGTCAATGGATAATAATAACTATAAACGAGCGATGTATGATGCGAAAGATCAAGTCGCCCGAGGCGTTGTTCTGTCCAGACCTCTGAAGACATCAGGTTTGTTCCCTCCCATGGTTGTACATATGACATCCATCGGTGAAGAAACAGGTAATATCGAAGCAATGCTTGAAAACGTTGCCGGATATTATGAGGAAGATGTTCAGAACGCTACAGAGTCCATGATGGCTCTTATGGAACCGTTGATCATTATCGTCATGGCTTTCGTTGTAGGTTTCCTGGTACTCGCAATTTTGAGTCCTATGTTCACACTCTACGAAGCTTTGGGCTAATAATTCCAATAAAGTTATTAAAGGGTTGCAGAAATGCAGCCCTTTTTCTTATATTAAGAACTGAATATTTATAATCGAAGAAATATTAAGAATTTTAAATGAAAATAATACAGTCGGTTTGTATTGAATACAATAAACAAATCTGCATATAAAGAATAAATGGAAATAAGATTGTAAAATAATAAAGCAAGAATACAAGAGAGTATTAACGTATTAAATAAATTGAGAATGAATCAGGGAAGAAGCCCGGTCCGGATCTATGCCGGTTCCCAAAATTTGCTTTACATAAGATAATTTCCAATTATAAAGAAATTATAAACAAACTGTTTATAAAATTTATAATTGATTTATAGATTATAAAGATATAAAAATCATAAAATTATAAATTTTTGGCAATATGTATTTACAAAAAAATATAAAAATTTATATAATTTTCCTGAAAGAGAGTGCCGGATTGCCCCTTTTAACAATAAAAATCAGGGTTTCATTGCACAAAGTAAGAATGAATTGACATGAAATAAAATCGCTTTGTGCAAAGTCAACAGTATGGTAAAAGTGTTTTATAAACAATTAACAAATCGTGTATTTTTTATTAAAAAAGTATAAATTTTTGTTTACAAAACGATTTACATTTGTTATATTGAGTATACAGAAAAAAACAAAACGTCACAAAAATGTAAAAAGGAGATTATTTATTATGAAAAACAACAAAGGTTTCTCTTTAGTAGAGCTTATCATCGTTATCGCTATCATGGCTATTCTCGTTGGTGTAATGGCACCTCAGCTTATTAAGTACATCGAGAAGACAAACGTATCAGCAGATACACAGCTTGCAGATACATGTAAGGAAGCTCTTGTAACAGCTATGATGGATCCCGCTATCGTAACAATTTCTGGTTACACACAGCCTACATCAGGTACAATCAGCGGTTTCAACCAGGGTGGTTCAGCTTCTTCTCAGATGAAAGCAGCTATCGAAGAGACATTAGGTGTTTCTTGTACATCTGTTAACGGCAAACTTAAATCAAAGGGTGCTTCCAGCATTTCTTATGAAGTTATCGGTTCTAACCAGGTTAAGATCACTGTTCTTGGTTCACACGCAGATGCTAAGTCAGGTTCACCTATCGTAGTTCAGTAATTTTAATTTCAAATTTAATTATAAAGGCGTTCCAAATGGGGCGCCTTTATTTTTTGAATAATTATAAGGAAGATATACTTTTATGACGGAAAACACAAATACTGTAAATAATTCTATCGATGATAAATCCAAAGAAATTAACAATAGTGAAAAAAAATCTGAAAAGAAAAAATTCGAAATAGAAGATTTAATAAAGCGCATTGACAAAAAATATTACTGGATCATCGCGGGTTTACTGACTGTTTTATTGGCTTATTTGACATTTTCTTTTGCAGGAATGCTCAAAAGCGGAATGTTCGTAATGGTAAGAGGTGATCTTGCCGAAACTCATGTGCCTTATATCAGGATGCTTTGCAGACACATACTTAACGGAGAGACTCCTTGGTATTCTTTTGATATAAGCATGGGAATGAATACATCGCTGGCACTTGCGTATTATGCTTTAAGCCCGGTCAATGTTCTTTATTTAATTTTTTATAATGTGGATGTAAATGTAGTTACAGCTGTTGTCATTATTGTAAAGATGGCGCTTGCTGCAATTTTCTTCCAGCTTTTCTGCGCAAAAGGATTAAAAGTTGATGATATAAAGTCGGTTTTATTTTCTATCTGCTATGCTTTTTGCGGTTTCATGGCTTGTTACGCTTCATATCATATTATGTGGCAGGATGCATATTTTATGCTTCCTCTTATCTGTCTTTTTGTAATTTACGGATTTGAAAAGAAGAAATTTGCACCTCTTATTGCATGCTACGCATATGTCTTTATTTCCCAATTTTATATGGGATATATGGATGGAGTATTTTCGTTCATTTTCCTTTTGGGATTTCTTGCATTTAAAATCAACAAAGAAAATTACAAAGAATATATTAAACTTACATTAAGATGGGTTGGTGCAGGTATCATAGCTGTTTTGATTTCTGCTTTTGTCTGGGTTCCCACCTTATTGTTTTTGCTTATTAACAATCCTCCGGATGCAACGGATTTTACTAATCTTAACGTTACTGTCATGGAAATATTCAACAGCATGTTCTGGGGACAGTTTAATGATATTATAGGAAGACATTCTTATACTTATACAGGTCTTCCTGTGTTATTGCTTCTTCCTTTCTATTTCTTAAACAAAAAAATCTCGATAAAAGAAAAAATTATAGCAGGAGTTACTGTTGCTTTTATTCTTATCTGCTATATTTGTATTCCTTTCTATAAATTCATGCATGCTTTTGATGCTCCGGATTTCTTCTGGTTCAGATTTTCGTATGTATTTTCTTTCCTTTTATGCATATTGGCCGTAAGACAGTCGATGTTCATTAAGGAAATCAAGATTTCGGGTGCATTTAAATATTTGATTGCTTTGGTTCTTTTCTTTTCGATTGAATACAGACTTCAGAAACTTGAAGCGATTCCCGAAACAGCAAATACTCCGCTTAATCTTATAATAAATGTTTTGTTTATTCTTGCATGGATTGGAATTGCGTTTTTATCGAGTAAAGAGAAAGTCAAGAAGGTTTCTCTTGCCGCTCTGGCAATCCTTCTTCTTTCCGTTGAAGTTGTTTCCAATATGAATTTGTGCCTTTACGGCAAAACAAAAGAGGGCGCTTATTATAACTGGGAGAATGTTGTAAATCACTCACTTGATTTAATATATGAAAATGAAGGCGACAGCAAGAACTTTTACAGATTAATCGTTAACAATGATATTATTCATAATTCCGATTCCTTCTTCGGATATAACGGTGTCTGTGATTTTGCTTCCTGCGAGAACTGGAGAGTTCGTAATACTCTTGCGAACCTTGGTTTTGCTACTACTTCCAGAATGACAACCGCTACCGGATACAATCCTGTAGCGAACATGCTTTTGGATATTAAATATGTTATTGAATGTAAATACATGAACGAAGATGTCATTTATACAAACGATGAGATGTATGAAAATGACGTTGATCCCGTTATTAACATGTATTCCAAAACTCTTAACCTTGGATATATGGTTAATGATGACATGATTAATTATTCGTTCCCCGGAAGAAATGTCTTTGAAAACATGAATGATATTCTTTACCGCATGACAGGTATTGAAGATAAATGCTTTACCAGAATATCAAAAGACAATATTAAATATGTATATTATGACTCTTTGGTTTATCAGAATCCCGAAGTCGATGAAAATATGTATTTTATGGAATTCTATTCCGAAGACGGTATTGTTCATTTGAAGGTTACGAATGATGATTTAAAGAAAGTTTATGCTCAATTCCAGGTTGAAAACCCTCTTGCGGAAGAAGGAGATTTTGTATACGGCGGCGGCGTTAATACAGTTAACGGTCACGATGATATTATGAATCTGTCTCCTGCAATCGAACTTCCTTATGAGGAAACATCAAATGAATTTTTGCTTGATATCGGAAGATCGGAAACTTCCGAATTTAAGACTTCGTTTGACAACATTAACATTTATGAATTTGACGATGATATTCAGAAGGAGTTCTTTGATGATTTGAGCAAAGAACAGTTTGTTGTAGATGATTACAAGTCCGGATTTGTAAGAGGACATATTAATGTAGAAGGCGACAGAAGATTAATGATGACATCTATTCCTTATGACGAAGGATGGAGTGTATTTGTTAACGGAAGAGAAGTTGAGACTCTTGCTCTTGTTGACGGTACATTTTTGGGATTACAGCTTCCTGATACCGGAACTTATGAAATTGTTATGAAATACAAACTTCCGGGCATGGATAAGGGTATGATTCTTACCGTATCCGGTGTATTATTATTAGTAGTTATGGTTATTTTTGAATTCGTATTGAAAAAGAAGAAAAAAGAAGCCGTAGCTGAAAATGAGGCAGAATAATTTACGGTGGGAAAATGAGTACATTAGTCAGTGTTTGTATTCCGGTTTATAACGGAGAACCTTTTATACTTGAAACAATTAACATGGTTCTTGCTCAGGACTATGATAATATGGAAATAATTATCAGTGACAATACATCCAGCGATCACACGGTTGATAAGATAAAAGAGATTACGGATGAAAGAGTTCAGCTCTATCAGAACGATCATAATCTCGGCATGGGTGGTAACTGGAATGTATTGCTTGATAAGGCGAAAGGCGATTATATAATTATTGTTTGTGCGGACGATTTCTTACTTCCGGGTGCCATAAGAGAAAAGGCAAGGATACTCGATGAAAATCCGGATGTAAGCATCGTTTTTTCTGCTGCTCACGTAATGAGTGAAAAGGGCAGTAAGATTTTCACCAGAAAAAAATATCATAAAGATATGAAAATAGACGGCAAGACCATGCAGAAAGACCTGTTTTGCAGCAAGAATTTCATGTGCGAGCCTATCAATAATATGTTCAGGGCTTCGGCAGCAAGAAAAACAGGTTATTTTGATACATCTTTATGGTATACTATTGACTGGGACTACTGGTTGAGAATTCTTAATCACGGAAATGCTTATTATCTTAAGAAAGCTTATTCCGGATTCCGTGTTTCGACTACCAGTGCCACTGGAGCCAACCTCAACCGGGAGAACAGAATTCTCGATGATGAAACCGTATTTATAAATAAGTATAAAACCGGTGAAATCATGTATGTTGATGACGAGATGCTCGCTCTCAGAAAAAAGAAAGTCGAAAGCAGACTGAGACTTAAAAAACTCTTTATGAGAATAGGCAAAATATTTAGATGAAAGTGTAATGGGAATTAAAAATGAAAAAAGACTTCAAATTCATTTTGAACAAATTATGGATTTTGATTGCTCCTGCATCGATTTGTCTGATGCTTCTTGTGGTTTATCTTATTAAAGGAATTTATCCTTTCGGAACCAATACCATATCATATTTCGATATGGCTCAGAGTATTGTTCCTATTTATTATCATACTTACGATTTCCTTCACGGAAACGCTGACTGTTTTCTTAACTGGAATGTCGCGCTGGGATCGTCCATGGGTGATTTGTTCGGCAACTTTATTTTCTTCCCGACAAATCTCTTTTTCTTTTTTGTGAAGAGAGAAAATATTCTTTATTCAATGTCTTTCTTTCTTATTTTCAAACTTATGCTGGCTTCGGCTTTTATGTGCATTTATGCAAATTCCAAAGTTGCAAAGAAAGCGATTGCAGTGTTTGCAGGAATTGCGTATGCTTCATGCGGTTTCGTAATTCAGTATTATACAAATATTTATTTTCTTGACTGCTTCCTTATTTTCCCGCTTCTTGTTTTAGGATACGATCTTCTTGTTGAGAAGAACAAAAAGATATTATATATCGTCTGTCTTTCACTTGTTATGCTTTGCAATGTTCAGATGATCTTTTTCGTATGTTTTTATCTTTTCCTTAAAACATTCTTTGTCATCTTCGATATGAAGAAAGAAGATAAGGGCAAAGCAATCTGCAGAATTCTAATCTGTTCCGCATGTTCAATTCTCTGCGGATGTTTCTCTTTTGTTCCGATGGCTATTCAGACTCTTAAATCCACAAGAGTCGGAAGCAATATGGACGGCGGATATTTTGCTAATATCCAGACTGTTCTTTGCGATTATCAGCAGCATAAGAATTTCATGTTATACGGTGCTGAATTTGTTTTTGCCGTTGCAATTGCAATTGTGGTTTTAAAGAAATTCAAAGCGTATAAGAATATTCTTTTCCTTATTGCGCTTATTATGATTCCGGTTGCGTTTGAAGGTGTAAACCTTATCTGGCATCTCGGAACTTATCAGATGTTTCCTTTGAGATTCGGCTTCATCCTTACATTCGAATGCCTTAACTTACTTATCAGTTCATATGATGAAATCGAAAAATGCGAATTCAAAATCGGCAAGTATTTCGGTTATCTTTCTTTCGGACTTATTCCGATGCTTGCGATTGTTCTTTATAAGTTTACGAATTTCTTCCTTGTTTTCGGAATTCGTGATACTCAGGTTTATTTATCCTACTGGCTCATTGTTGTTATTCTGACTGTGCTTTATTTCGGAGTGCTTGTAGGATTCTCGCCGAAAATCAAACCTTACGCATTTGTAGTTGTGGCTGTTGTTCAGGCTGCGCTCGGATTCTACGGATTCGTCGGCGTGGAAATGAATTACGTTCCCGAATGTGAACCCGACATTATTATCAATTCCGAAAAAGTTGTTAAAGAAATGGGAGAGGTTAATCCTCTTATAGACAGAACAAAAGATGCGAATATGTATCTTAATGCAAACTATCCGTTCATTACATCAAGATCGTCCGCATCCGGCTGGATGAACGGTACAACTTCCGAACTTGTTTATGAGATGAACAGAATGGGTTATGACAATTTCTATATCAGAACCCTTGACTGCGGCGGTACGGCGCTGACCGATGCTTTTATCGGATACAAATATTTAATCAGCAATCTTGAAAACAATAATCCTGATTTATATTCAGAGATTCCCGGAAAAGAATATTTGTTAAAATGCAATTATTCGCTTCCTTTCGGTGCGGTTGTTGATAATGCTTTTGAATCAGAATCAAAAGATTTCGGATATCAGAATGATTTATACAGATATTTCTCCGGAAAAGAAGACGATCTTTTCGAAGAAGTTTCACTTGAAGAATACGAAGGCGAATATAATGAAGAAACATATTCATATAATTTCGCATTTGATATCGAAGTTCCCGAAAAGAGCATTCTTTATCTTTATGGTTCGCCTTTAAGAGAGGAAGCATGCGAATTCCATGTTAACGATGAAGTGATTCTTAATCCTTATCTTTATTCCGAAAAGAATTCTGCATTCCCCACATATTACAGAAACGGATTCCTTGAGGCCGGTACTGTAGAGGGAACATGCAAAATCGAAATCAGTTCTCCTGTCGAAACTCTCGAAGGAATTAAGATTGCTTATATGAGTCTTGATAAATTTGAGAAGTTTATCGAAGAAGCTAATGCATCCTATGCCATTCAGGACTTTACAGTTAAGAATAATGAACTCACTATTTCGATTAAGAGCGACCGCGACGGAAGATACATAATTCCTCTTGGATATTCGGACAACTGGAAAGTTACAAAGAACGGATACGAGGCTTATGCGATTAAGGGAATCAATGATGCATTCCTTGCCGTTGACGTTCATAAGGGTGAAAACAATATCACATTAAAGTATAAGCAGAAGGGCTTTCTTCCCGGAGTTCTTATTTCTGTTATCGGACTTGCTCTTGCGGTACTTGCGTGTGTATTTGATTTGAGCAAATATAAGATTCCGAACAGAATTATACTTACCGTTTATTATGTGGTATTTGCAATAGCGATTGTTTATGTTTACATCACTCCGTTATCCTGCAACATTCTTAAAATGCTTATGGATAAACTGACGATTATAGACATATTTAATTATTTCTAGGAGGGGTTTATGAAGGTAGTAATTCTTGCGGGTGGTTTCGGAACTCGTCTGTCGGAAGAGTCCGTTTTGAAACCAAAGCCTATGGTTGAAATCGGTGAAATGCCGATTCTCTGGCATATTATGAAAATATATTCTCATTTCGGATTTCATGAATTTGTTATATGCGCAGGTTACAAGCAGCATATGATAAAAGAATGGTTTGCCGACTATTTCCTTCATACATCGGATATTACTTTTGATTACTCCGGCGGTAACAGGGAAGTGATAGTTCACAACAAACATACTGAACCCTGGAAAGTTACCATCGTTGATACCGGGTTGAATACCATGACCGGCGGAAGACTTAAAAGAGTAAAAGAGTATATAGGTGATGAAACATTCATGTTAACTTACGGTGATGCCGTGGGTGACATAGATATAAATGAAGTCATTAAGTATCATCAGAGTCAGAAAAAACTCGGAACAATTTCGATGTACAACTTCGGACAGAACAAAGGTATCGTTGAAGTATCCGAAGACGGAAACGTAAAAGCGTTCCGAGAAAAATCGGACCTTGACGGAGATCTGATCAATATTGGTTTTATGGTACTTGAACCTCAGGTTATCGATATGATTGAAGGCGATGATACAATCCTTGAATCGGGACTTCTCGAAGAGCTTGTTGAGAAGAATGAACTTTCAGGTTATCTTCATAAAGGCTACTGGCAGTGTATGGATACCATGAGAGAAAAACAGCAGATTCAAAAACTGTGGGATACAGGAAATGCTCCCTGGAAGACATGGTAAAAACTTATATACGGAGGCTATTATGGAATGGAAAAATGAACAAGAGGCAAGAAGTGCGATAAAAGATCTTGTTTCGAAATATTATTTTGATTTTAAAAAGAACGACAAACCTTTTAAGGAAGGCGATCGTATAGGATACGCAGGCCGTGTGTTTGATGAAAAAGAAATGATGGCTCTTACTGATGCCATGCTTGATTTCTGGCTTACGACAGGAAGATTTGCCGAACAGTTTGAAAAAGACTTTTGCGAATACATGGGAGTGAAATATGCTCATCTTGTAAACTCCGGTTCTTCCGCAAACCTTATTGCATTTATGGTTTTAACTGCCAAAGAACTTGGCGAGAGAAGAATCAAACCGGGCGATGAAGTTATTACTGTTTCCTGCGGATTCCCAACGACAATTACACCCATACTCAATTTCGGTGCGGTTCCTGTTTTTGTTGATGCGGCTATTCCTCAGTACAATATTGATGCATCCCTTCTTGAAGGTGCATTAAGCGATAAAACAAAAGCGGTAATGATTGCACATACTCTCGGAAATCCTTTTGATCTTAAGAATGTGAAGGCTTTCTGCGAAAAGCATAATTTATGGCTTGTTGAAGATAACTGTGATGCACTCGGTTCAAAATATACAATTGACGGAGTTGAAAAGTTCACGGGTACATGGGGCGACATTGGAACAAGTTCGTTCTATCCTCCTCATCATCTTACAATGGGAGAGGGCGGATGCGTTTATACGGACAATGCTCTTCTTCATAAGCTCATTCTTTCTTTCAGAGACTGGGGGCGCGACTGTATCTGTTCTTCGGGCGAAGACAATCACTGCAAGATGAGATTCGAAGGAAAGCACGGTGAACTTCCCGAAGGATACGATCATAAATATGTTTACAGTCATCTCGGTTACAACCTTAAAGTTACCGACATGCAGGCTGCAATCGGATGTGAGCAGTTAAAGAAACTTCCCGTATTTACAGAAAAGAGAAAAGAAAACTGGAAAAAACTTTACGACAGACTCAAATGCGTTGAAGATAAACTTATTTTACCGGAGCCTGCTCCCGGAAGCGACCCTTCATGGTTCGGTTTCCTGATTTCCGTTCGTCCCGAATCGGGATTAAGCAGAAATGCTGTTACAAGAAAACTTGAGGAACATAATATTCAGACGAGACTTTTGTTCTCCGGAAATATTATTCTTCATCCCTGCTTTGATGATATAAGAGGCACGGGCGCTTACAGAGTAGCGGGAAGCCTTGAGAATACCGATTTCATCATGAACAATACATTCTGGATAGGTGTTTATCCCGGAATGACGGATGAAATGATTGATTATATGGCTAAGATTCTTATTGAAGCGGTTAACGGGTAATGATATGAAAAAAGTCATAGTAACAGGTGCCAACGGATTCGTCGGAAAGAATGTCTGCAGATTTCTTTCTGCCGCAGGCGTTGAAGTTATCGCTGTTATAAAAGATGAAAATGAATATATTGATGAAATAAAAGATCTTGATAAACTTCGTATTGTTTACTGCGATCTTGAACGTATTGCCGATCTTGAAAAGATTATTTCGGACAGAGATGCGGATGTCTTTTATCATTTTGCATGGGTCGGAAGTGCGGGACCTTTAAGAGCGGACTGCGATGTACAGATTAACAATATAAGATATACATGCGAGGCTGTTAAACTTTGCTCTGCACTGAATATCAAAAGATTTATTTTCGCATCCAGCATTATGGAATATGAAATAATGAAACTCATGGATTCATCTTCAAGACCTTCGGGAAATACTTTATATTCTTCTGCGAAACTTTCTGCTGATTTTATGGCAAGAACCGTGGCTTCAAGTCTCGGTGTCGATTATATACGAGCTGTTATTTCGAATATCTACGGTCCGGGAGAAACGAGTCCCAGGTTAATAAATTCAAGTATCAGAAAAATGCTTTCCGGTGAGAGATGTTCGTTTTCGCCCGGTGAGCAGATGTACGATTTCATTTATGTTGATGATGCCGCAAAAACTTTTGTGGCGCTCGGTGAGAAGGGCATTACCGATAAGACTTATTACATCGGTTCAAAGAATCCCAGACCTTTAAAAGAATTTCTTATTGAAATGAGAGACTGTGTGAATCCCAATCTTGATCTCGGGCTCGGAGATTTTCCTTTTAACGGAATAAGTCTTTCATATGAAGAGTTTGATATTAATGCCGTTTCCGAAGATACAGGATTTGTTCCCGAAGTATCATTCAGCGAAGGCATAAAAAATACAATGGACTGGATAAGGGAGAATTCTTAATGAGACCTTTTTCTTTTGAAGAAACCGAATTAAAAGGCGCGTATTTTGTTAAATGTTTTAATTCATCCGATCCGCGCGGCAGTTTTACGAAAACTTTCGAAAGAAGCGTGTTCGAAAATGCAGGCATTCATTTTGATATGTTCGAGTCATTTGTTTCGACATCTTCTAAGAATGTTATAAGAGGACTTCATTTCCAGACAAGAAATCCTCAGTCCAAATATGTGAGTGTTGTTTCCGGAAAAGCCCTTGACGTTATAGTTGATTTAAGAAAGGACAGTGAAACATACAAAAAATGGGCAGCGTTTGAACTTTCTGCCGAAAACGGATGCGGCCTTTATATTCCTGCAGGATTTGCGCATGGTTTTTTAAGCCTCGAAGACGATACTGCAATGTTTTATCAGTGCGAAGGCAAATACGATAAAGAAACCGATACCGGAATTACCGTATTTGACAGAGATATTGCAATCGACTGGCCTGTTTCGCGTGAAGAAGTTACGCTCAGCGACAGGGATAAAACATTTAAAGATTTGAAATACTTTGAAGAAAACAATCTTCTTAATGAATTCAGAGTTAAGAATGGGTGATTCAATGAATTTAAAAGAATTTTACAAAGGAAAAAAAGTTTTAATTACGGGACATACGGGTTTTAAGGGGAGCTGGCTCTGCCTTATGCTTTTAAAGTTCAAAGCGAATGTAGTCGGATATTCGCTTAAGCCTCCGACAAATCCGTCTTTATTTGAACTTTGCGATATTGAAAAAAGAATAACCAATTATTACGGTGACGTTCGCGACCTGGAAGGGATGATGAAGGTTTTTGAAATAGAAAAGCCCGAAATAGTTATCCATATGGCTGCGCAGCCTATCGTAAGGGATTCGTATAAGATGCCCGTTTATACATATGATGTAAATGTTATGGGTACCGTAAATGTTCTCGAGTGCGTAAGACTATGTGACAGCGTAATTTCTTTTGTAAATGTAACAACCGATAAGGTTTATCTTAACAGAGAATTAAATCTTCCTTTTAAAGAAGATGAAGTTCTTTGCGGTTTCGATCCTTATTCGAACTCAAAATCCTGCTCCGAACTTGTAACTTATTCGTATAAGAATTCATTTTTCGGCGGAGAATCCGGGACAATGGAATCGGGCAGAAGAGTGGCAATCAGCACCTGCAGGGCCGGAAATGTGATTGGCGGAGGTGATTTTGCGAATGACAGAATAATACCCGACTGCGTGAGAGCGGTTTTAAAGAAAGAAAGCATTATGGTAAGAAATCCTTTTTCGATAAGACCTTACCAGCATGTGCTTGAACCTTTGTCGGTTTATCTGACTGTTGCCGCTTTGCAGTATGACAATATGACTTTTGCGGGTTCATACAATGTAGGCCCTGACGATTCCGACTGCATTACTACCGGTGAAATGGTGACATGCTTTTGCGACAGATGGAATTCTGATTCCAAGCACGAAAAGGCTGAATGGATTAACGGAAATGCAGGCGGACCTCACGAAGCTTCTTTCCTTAAACTTGATTCGTCAAAGGCTCGGGAAGTTTTGGGATGGAATCCAGTATGGAACGTTAAAGATGCAATTTCAAGAGTTGCCGAATGGACTGATGTCTACATGAACGGCAGAGATGTTTTTGAATGCTGCGAAAAACAGATAGGCAGTTTTCTTGAACTGAAGGGTGAAAGGTAAGGGCTTGATGGCTAAATTCGATCTCTTTCTCGACAAATGCATAACGGCGGTTTTTAGGAATATTTCCGAATCGAAAAAGAAGTTCATTATCCAGTTTATAAAATTCGGGTTTGTAGGATTGTCAAATACTCTGTTGTCATATGCACTTTATATGATAACAATCTGGGCGCTGAAACCGTTAAACTTTACCTATGATTATGTAGTGGGAAATCTTGTCGGATTTTTCTTAAGCGTTCTCTGGTCGTTCTTCTGGAACAACAAGCTTGTATTTACTGTTGAAGAGGGAAGAAAAAGAAACTGGGTTCTTGCGCTTCTTAAGACTTATATGTCTTATGCGTTTACCGGAATACTGCTTACAAATGTATTAAGTTTTCTCTGGGTTGACATAATAGGGCTTCCGAAAGAGGTTGCTCCGCTTATAAACCTTGTCATTACCGTTCCTCTTAATTTCATTATTAATAAGTTTTGGGCATTCAGAACCGGGAAAAAGAAACCTGCGGAACAGGAAAATAAAGAAGAGCAGTAGACTAAATCTATGGCTTTTGAAATTATGAAATAACAATATAATGATATGAATTAAAATCAGGATATATGAAATAGAAACGTTTCGGTATGAGCAACTAATGACAAAGGGTATTAAAATGGTAAAATAATAGTATAAATAAACATTATTATTTTACGTAAAATAATACCCTTTCAATAGAACAGGATTCGTGGAAAGCGTAGAGGCCCGGATCCTGTTCGACCTATTTATTGAGCAATATGAATAATTTGTAAACATTTTGTTTATAAATATTTAATAAAAATCGGATTTCATATTGCTTGAATTATGCCTTATCGTTTGCTATAATATCTTTAATTGGATTTTTATGTGACGGGAGTAGTGCGTCAATGCTAGATTTTTTAGAGATGGGGCCTTTCATATTAATATATTTAACGGTTCTCGTTTTTATATTAGGTTTATTGATTGGTAGCTTTCTTAATGTGTGTATCTATCGCATTCCTTTGGGACAGAACATCGCCATCAGCAGATCTCACTGCATGAAATGCGGACATGTACTTCAGTGGTACGAACTGGTTCCGCTTTTCAGCTGGCTTATCCAGGGAGGTAAGTGCAGAAAGTGCAAAGAGAAGATTTCAATACAGTATCCTCTGGTTGAACTCGGAAATGCTCTTGCTTGGATGGCAGTGCTCTTTGTTTGGGGGTTCAGACCGGTTACAATTCTTTACTGCATGTGTGCTTCCGTTATGATAGTAATATCGGTTATCGATGAAAGAACGAAGGAAATCAACCTGGGACTCAACTTATTTATAGGAGCCCTCGGAATTGCCAGAGTCGTAATGGACTACAGAAACTGGTTATACTACGTTATCGGTATGCTGGCAGTAAGTATTCCTTTCCTTATTATAGTAATCGTATCGAAAGAGAGAGCGATGGGCCTCGGTGATGTTTACCTCATGGCTGCGGCCGGACTGCTTCTCGGATGGAAACATGTTTTGCTTGCAACGGTTTTAGGCTGTGCTCTCGGAAGCGTGATTCACATCATAAGAATGAAAGTGAGCAAAAAAGGAAAAGAACTCGCTTTCGGACCGTATCTGTGCCTGGGCATATATCTGACAATCCTCTTCGGAGAGCCTATTCTCAGATGGTACATATCATTCCTGGTACAGAAATAATTAATTTGATTTTAGGCCTGGGGGCTTGAAATAGAAATCCGATAGAATCGGAAAAATAAACTCATTGAAAGGGGACAAAATAATGGATCAAAGGTTATTGTCCATTTATATCGGTGCTGAAGTCATCAGAATTGTAGACGCTACGCGAAAGTCTGCAACCAGCATTACTGTAAACAGTGTTGATGAAGTTAGCACACCTGCAGGCAGCTTCGATGACGGATATATCACTGATGTACTCGAAATCGCAAGTGCTATTCGAAGCAAAATTATTGGTAAGAGCACCAAAGCAAAAGCTATTTTCACAATTTCGTCAAAGAAAATAGCAAGCAAGGAAGTTGTAATTCCTTTCGTTAACGGCAAAAAGAAGATTGACTCGGTTCTCAATGCGAATTCCAGCGAGTATTTTCCGAT